>Ga0181563_10000495_pt1 | contig 37139 bp, 38 predicted proteins | sample 011ome_25_FD_133759 | JGI IMG/M metagenome (GOLD analysis project Ga0181563, IMG submission 133759) | Coastal salt marsh microbial communities from the Groves Creek Marsh, Skidaway Island, Georgia - 011512CT metaG (megahit assembly) | ecosystem: Environmental > Aquatic > Marine > Intertidal...
AAGCTGGAAGAGGCCGGTGCACAGATCGATATCGGTGAGGACTGGATTGCCCTGGACATGAAAGGCCAGCGGCCCAGAGCCGTCTCGCTGACCACGGCACCGTATCCGGCATTTCCGACCGATATGCAGGCACAGTTCACGGCGCTCAATGCCGTCGCTGAAGGCACAGGCACCATCACCGAAACCGTGTTTGAAAACCGTTTCATGCACGTGCACGAAATGAACCGCATGGGCGCCGATCTGAAAGTGGAAGGCAACACTGTGCTGGTCAACGGCAAGGAAATCCTGAAGGGCGCTCCGGTCATGGCGACCGACCTGCGCGCGTCCGCAAGCCTCATCATTGCCGGGTTGATGTCCGAAAGCCAGACGACAGTCGACCGCATCTATCACATTGATCGCGGCTACGAGTGTATCGAGGAAAAGCTGCAGTTGCTGGGCGCCAAGATCAAGCGCCTGCCATCCTGAGAAGACCGACATGACTGATGCCAAACTGGTCATCGCCCTGACCAAGGGCCGTATTCTTGATGAAGTGCTGCCGCTGCTGGAGCAGGCGGGGATCATTCCTGCCGAAGACCTGAACAAAAGCCGGAAACTCATATTCGACAGCAATATCGACGGCGTGAAACTCATCGTTCTGCGCGGCTCTGATGTGCCTACCTATGTGGAACTGGGCAGTGCCGATATCGGCATTGCCGGCAAAGACGTGCTCATGGAGAAGGGCTCCGACGGTTACTACGAACCGCTGGACCTGAAGCTGGCCACCTGCCGCCTGATGACGGCAGCGCCAGTGAACCAGAAAACCACCCCTAAACGTCTGCGCGTGGCCAGCAAGTTCGTGAATGTCGCCAAGAACTATTTTTCCGAGCAGGGCCGGCAGGTCGACATCATCAAACTCAACGGCGCGCTGGAGCTGGCACCCATCATGGGGCTGGCCGACTGCATCGTGGATATTGTCGATACCGGCAACACCCTGCGCGCCAATGGCCTCGAGCCGCGTGAGCACATCGCCGATGTCAGTACACGCGTGATCGTCAACAAGGCCGCCATGAAAATGAAACACGACAGCATACAGTCGCTGCTTGAACGACTGGCCGCTGCCGTTAACGCCTGATTTATCGTCATGACTGTGAATATTACCCGCCTGCTATTTTCCGACTCCGGTTTCCGGGCCGAACTCGACAAGGCCCTGGCCTGGGATGCCATTGCCGATGCCGGCGTGCAGGAGACAGTCACCACGATCTTGACGGATGTCAGGGCCCGCGGTGATGCTGCCGTGGTCGAGTGGACCAACAAGCTGGACCGACTGGATGTGGCCGCCATGTCGGACCTGGTCATCGGTCGTGACGAACTGATGGCCTGCCTGGAGGCGTTGCCATCTGACCAGCGCACGGCGCTGGAAACAGCCGCGCAGCGCATCCGCGTCTACCACGAAAAACAGATGCAGGGTTCCTGGCAATACACCGAAGCTGATGGCTCAGTCTATGGCCAGCAGGTTACCCCGCTTGATCGCGTGGGCATGTATGTACCCGGCGGCAAGGCGGTCTATCCCTCAACCGTGCTGATGGACGCCATTCCGGCCAAGGTCGCCGGCGTGGAAGAAATCATCGCCACGCTGCCGACACCGGGTGGTACCCGGAACCCGATCGTACTAGCCGCCCTGGGCCTGGCCGGCGTGGACAAGGTCTTTACTATCGGCGGTACCCAGGCGGTTGGCGCCCTGGCCTATGGCACCGAGAGCGTGCCCCGTGTGGATAAGATTGTCGGTCCGGGCAATATCTACGTCGCTACCGCGAAAAAGGAAGTGTTTGGCCAGGTCGGTATCGACATGGTGGCCGGACCGTCCGAAATCCTGGTCATTACCGATGCCGGCTCCAACCCGGACTGGATCGCCATGGACCTGTTCTCACAGGCCGAGCATGACGAGGATGCGCAATCCATCCTGGTGTGCCCGGATGCCGATTTCATTGAGGCGGTGCTCGCCAGTATCGAGAAACTGCTGCCGGACATGCCGCGCCAGGACATCATCAAGGCATCTCTGGAATCGCGCGGGCTGATCGTGCAGGTGGATGATCTGGACCAGGCCGCGGCAGTCTGCAACCTGGTCGCTCCTGAGCACGTGGAGCTGGCTGTGGCCGATCCGCAGGCCTTGCTGGCCAGTATTCGTCATGCCGGCGCCATCTTTCTGGGCCGCCACACATCGGAGTCTCTGGGCGATTATTGTGCCGGTCCCAGCCATGTGCTGCCGACATCGGGCACGGCCCGCTTCTCTTCCGCGCTGGGGGTGTACGACTTCCAGAAGCGTTCTTCCATCATTGGCTGTTCAGAAGCTGCCGCCAGGGAACTGGCCGGCACGGCGTCCGTACTGGCACGGGCCGAAGGCCTGATTGCCCATGCGCGGGCGGCGGAAATGCGGGATGAGGATTAGGCGGGTGCCTGCTACAATAAGCCGTCGCTGAATGGATTGGGATCGAACAGCGGTTCGTTTTCACTGCTCCAGTACATCACGGCTTCACCCACCCCCAGCACAATCGGAATGGTGACAATCTCACCACCGCGATAGACCGTCGCCAACACGGTTTCCCCGGGCCCCAGTCTGCTGGTGGTCTGAATGGCCTGGATGGCGGTTTCGTTACTGACGATTTCAATGCCGGCCAGATCGATGATGACGTCATTCACGCGCAGACCACCCTTGTCAGCCGGGCCGTTTTCCGACACCTGTTCCACCCACAAACCCCGCACATCCATATCCAGCAGCATCCTGCCGGCGATGCGGCTCAGGAAGCGGCCATCGATGCCCATGAATCCCCCGGGGCCCTGTTCGATATAGGCGAGCATCAGGTTGTGGGCCTTGTGCGCGGGAATGGCAAAACTGATGCCTTCGGAGCCACCCGACTCGGTGACGATGGTGGAGTTGATGCCCACCAGGCGGCCGTCGACATCGATGAGAGCGCCCCCGGAGCTGCCCGGATTGATGGCGGCATCGGTCTGAATGACGTAGCTGTCACGGGAGCGCAGCAGTGCGCTGATGATGCCCAGAGTCACCGACTGGCCGATATTGCGCGGGTTGCCAATAGCCAGCACGATGTCACCGGCATCTAGCGTGCTTTGTTCGGCCGGAGTGAGATATGCCATGTCGGTCCCGTCCACCTTCAGGAGGGCTAGGTCGTTCTGCGGGTCGACGGACACAATGCGGGCTTCCATGGTTTCCCCGTTGTACAGGGTGATGGTGATCTCGGGCAGCGACACCTCCAGAACATCGGAGTCATGCACTTCAAAGATGTGGTAACTGGTGATGATGTAGCCGTCGGGAGACAGGATGACGCCGGACCCCAGGCTGGTACTTTCGCCATCCAGGTAGATCGGGCGGCTGAACGGGGAGATAAAGCCGCCACTGGTGCCGACACTGCGTTTCACGTCAGAAGTGGAGTTGATGCTCACCACGGCCGGCGCGGCCTTGGAAAAGGCATCGGAGAAGGTGTAGGAGGGGCGGGTTTCCTCAATCACGGGTTGTGGCGGCTGGAAGGCATTGAGTGCCGGCACCACTTCAGCCAGGCGCGGCATCTGCAGCAGGACCAGGCCGAACACCAGGCCTCCGACTGCCGGCCAGAGAATGAAGTTGATCATCTTGTTCATGATGGTGCGCCCGTCTTCCCCCCAATGCTCTCTGACTGTGCCACATGTGCTGCTGACCTGGCAGCAACATGGTGATTGTTCGCGTGTCTGACGAGGTGCCAGGTGCCGGCGATTTATAGAGAGCCCATAGCGTGTTTGCTATGATTACGGACCGGCAAGTATACCCCAAATCCCTGGACGGCACAGGGCACGGCCATGGTGGCCGCATGCCTGCGCCAGCCCACTCAGGAGCCATATCACATGACCGTCAGCCTGGCCGAATTCCAGACTACCCTCGATGCCCTGCTTAAACCCGGCGAGTTTCGCGATTACTGCCCGAATGGTTTGCAGGTCGAAGGCAAGGACAGCATCAGTACACTGGTCACCGGGGTGACGGCCAGCCAGGCCCTCATTGAAGCGGCTGTTGCCAGGGGCGCCGATGCCATTCTCGTTCATCATGGCTATTTCTGGCGCGGGGAAGATCCCACGGTCACCGGTATTCGCCGCAACCGGCTGAAGATGCTGCTCGATCACGATATCAACCTGTTTGCCTACCACCTGCCGCTGGATGCCCATCCGCAGCTGGGCAACAACGCCCAGCTGGGTCTCAAGCTCGGTTTCCGCCCGGAAGCGGATCTGGATCCGGCGCACAAAAGTAAAGTCGGTGTTTGGGGCGTGGTCGAGTCACCTTGCAGCGGCGAAGCGCTGGCGAGCCATATTGCACAGCAACTCGCGCGTACCCCCCTGCATATTCCGGGCAGTGCTAAAGTCATCGAGAAGATCGGCTGGTGTACCGGTTCTGCCCAGAACTACATTGAGCTGGCCCATACCGCCGGCGTTGATGCGTACCTGACCGGCGAGGTGTCAGAGCAGACCGTGCATTTTGCCCGGGAAACCGGCATGCATTTCTTTGCCGCAGGCCATCATGCGACAGAGCGTTATGGGGTGCTGGCGGTCGGTCAGTTTCTGGCCAATGAGCTCGCTGTTGAGCACCATTTCATTGATATCGATAATCCGGTTTGAGTGGCAAGAGACAAGAGACAAGAGACAAGAGACAAGAGGCATAGGGCTAGCAAGTATGGCAAATTCAAGACCGGTGTATTCCACAGAAACAGGCAAGCTGTGCCCGGGCTGCGGTCAGTCGGTGTTCGCCTGTACCTGCAACGCGCAGATAGTGTTCGGCGGCGGCGACGGCATCATTCGTCTCAGCCGGGAGACCAAAGGCCGTAAGGGCAAGGGCGTGACTATTGTCTCTGGATTCCAGGGCACTGAGAACGAACTGAAAGCGCTCGCCAAAAAACTGAAACAGGTTTGCGGTACCGGAGGCACGGTCAAAGATGGCGTTATTGAAATCCAGGGCGATGCCCGCCTGAAAATCCTGCAGACACTGGAGCAGGCCGGTCATCGCGTCAAGCTCGCCGGCGGCTGACAGGCCGGCAAGAACAAACTAAGAGGTAACACGATGATGGATAAACAAACAGAAACTGAAATCGAAGCTGCCGTGTTCAGGCGCCTGCTCGAGCATCTGGATTCCCGCAAGGATGCCCAGAATATCGACCTGATGAATCTCGCCGGCTTCTGCCGTAACTGCCTGTCGAAATGGTATGCCGCTGCCGCCAGTGAAAAGGGCATCGAGGTGGATTACGACAAGGCCCGGGAACGTGTCTACGGCATGCCGTACAGTGAGTGGAAGGACAAGTACCAGCTGCAGGCCACCGCAGAGCAGAAGCGCCAGTTTGCCGAGAACTTTCCGAAACACAACTGAGTCAGCGGCTTGCCGGTCCGGGGGGGTGTCGTTCATGGCGCAGCGTCATTCCCCACTGGGCTGATATCAAACCATGACACAGTCTGGTTGCGATCAAGCTCGCGCATATAGAGCACATGGCCCTCGAGCTGCCAGGTGGCATCCTGCTGGACAGGCACGCCGTCTTCCAGGGCAAAGCGAATGGCAAAGAAGCCTGCGTTGATACGCATGATCAGGTAGGGTGAAAACGGCTCGGTCACCCGAATTTGCAGTTCCTTGATATACCCCAGCCGCGTGTCCAGCACGAGCGTGCCGACCAGGTGTTCGTAAATCTTGCGGCGGTCCTCCTCCATGCCCCTGAAGGACAGTGTGTGCAGGTCGCCGTCCTGGCTGATCAGCCTGACACTGTCGCGGATGATCAGGTCCAGAAAACGCGTTTTCTCATCTCCTTCTCGTTCCCTTTCCTCATCGACCAGTGAGCGGCGTTCGTCCCGCTGCTGGCGACGCAGGCGTCGTTGCAGACGTTTTTCCTGGTCCGCCAGTGCTTTCGCGGAGGGCGGTTCACCGTTTTCGGCCAGCAATACCTCGCTTTCTAAAAGGGGTTTCGAAGGATCGACACGCCAGGAAACAGACTCGCCTGTTTCCCTGTCGCGCATGGTGTACGAATAGGCCCAGGTGCCGTCGTAAATGGTACGGGTTTTTTCCACGTAGCTTTCGATCAGGGCTAGGTAGTCATCCCGGGAATACTCTTGGGCGTGTGCCCATGCACTGGTGCCTGCATGGAGCAGGCACATGAGGAAAGTCAGTGAAGGTCTAAGGAAGGTCCCCATGAATGCCGTGTCCAGGCGTGTTGACGATGATGGTGTTTACTTCAACGGCACCAGTTTGACGGGCTTGATGTCGATGCTTTCCCACACCTTGCCTGCCACGTAGGGATCACTTTTCAGGCGGGCTGCCAGGCTGTCGCGATCGGGATATTCGATATGCAGGGTGGAACCAATCATCTTGCCGTCATCATCCAGGATGGCGCCGCCACTGTGGATGTGACCGTTGGCGATGAGGTCCCGAACGCCTTCCAGGTGTGCTTCGCGATGCTGCATGCGGCGCTCGATGGCTTCCGGGTCGGTGTAGTCCAGCGCGGTAACGACAAATTGCATGTTCAAACCTCCGAAATCAGTTTGGTGACCAGGCAGGCTTCCAGGCCTTCAATGCCCTCTTCACTGCCATGCCCGGATTCCTTGATGCCACCGAAGGGTGAGTCCGGCGTCGAGATGGCAAAGCTGTTGATGCCGATCATGCCGGCTTCGAGTTGTTCGCCCAGCAGTTTGACGCGCTTTGAGGAATCGGTAAAGGCAAAGGCCGCCAGGCCATAGGGGAGGCGGTTGGCTTCGCTGATCACTTCGTCAAACTCGCTGAACTTGTTGATGATGGCCACCGGACCGAAGGGCTCTTCCTGCATGATGCGGGCTTTGTGCGGGACGTTGGACAGCACGGTGGGCTGATAGTAGTTGCCCGGGCCATCAATGGCAGAGCCACCGGTGTTCAGTGTTGCACCGGCGGCAACGGCATCATCGATCATGGCGCTGATGGCATCGCGACGACGGGCATGAATGAGCGGGCCCATGGTGGTGTTCTCATCAAGCGGATTGCCAATCTTGATTTCTCTGGTCTTGGCGGTGAAGCCTTCAACAAAGGAGTCAAAGAGGCTTTCGTGGACCAGTAAGCGGGTTGGCGACACACAGACCTGTCCGCCATTGCGGAATTTGGCGGCCACGCCCATGTTGATCACGGCATCCAGGTCAGCATCCTCGAACACCAGCACGGGGGCATGCCCGCCCAGTTCCATGGTGGTGCGAATCATGTTATCCGCCGCGAGCTTCATGAGCGACTTGCCAACCGGTACGGAACCGGTGAAAGACATCTTGCGGATGATCGGTGAACTCAGGATGTAGGTGGACACGATATGCGGTACACCAAACACGACGTTCAGCACACCATCGGGCAGACCGGCATCCTGCATACACCTGGCCATCAGCAGCGCCGTGGCAGGCGTGTCTTCGGCCGGCTTGAATACGCAGGAGCAGCCGGCACCCAGTGAGGCACCCATCTTGCGGGCCGGATTGCCCTGCGGAAAGTTCCATGGCGCAAAAGCGGCAACCGGACCAACCGGTTCCTTGACCACAACCATGCGGGCGCCGGGTTGTTTCCGGGCCAGCACGCGGCCATAGGCGCGCCGGCCTTCCTCGGCGTACCAGTCAATGACCTCGGTGGCCATCTTCAGTTCGATGCGGGACTGCAGAATGGGTTTGCCGGATTCCAGCGTGGCCACGGTAGTAATCTGTTCGGCCCGCTCACGCATCAGGTTGGCGGCCTTGCGCAGGACGGCGCTGCGTTCGTCCGGTGATTTGTCTTTCCAGACCTTGAAGCCTGCCTCGGCGGCGGCTAGGGCGCGGTCAAGATCGGCTTCGGTGGCGTGTGGCAGTTCACCGAGCACTTCGCCGGTGGCCGGATTCAGCACTTCCTCGCTTTTGCGGTCGCCTTTGCCGATCCATTCCCCGGCGATAAACAACTGTAATTCGGGATAATGATCAAGGGGACTGGCGGTGAGTGGTTTTGCTTCTGCCACGGCTAACTCCTGTTATTTATGGGGGCCCCATGCGATGCGGTGACCTGCACGGGCCGAGATAAGGTATGACGGCTCATATGGGGGCGTAATGATCGCGTAAAAGGGGGGGGCGAGTAAATTTATTCGCTATAATGCGCGCCTTTGCGCCTGTTCTACGGAGTTTTTCATGACCAGGATCAATTTCAGCGACAAGTATAAACGTATTGCCACCGAAGAAGCCTGGGCACCGCAGTTCATGATGGATATGTATCGTGACCTGTATGAAAACGGCAGGATTGATGATCCGGGATTTACCAGTCTGTGGGGATTCTACGGATCGTCCATGGCCCCGCGCCCGGCAGAAGTCCGGCGCAAGCTCGCTGACCTGGGCGCTGAGCGGTTGGCGGATATGAATGCCGCCGGCATTGATATCGCGGTCCTGGCGCTGACCTCCCCCGGTGTGCAGGTCTTTGATGCCGATACAGCCATTGCCGTGGCCAGGGACAGCAATGACATGGTGCAGGATGCTGTGGCCAGTCATCCTGACCGCTTTGCAGCCCTCTGCGCCGTGGCCCCGCAGGCACCGGATGCGGCGGCCCGCGAAATTGCGCGCTGCCAGGCACAGGGTTTTCGCGGCATCATCATCAATTCCCATACCCATGGCGAATACCTCAGTGACCAGAAATTCTGGCCCATTTTCGAAGCGGCGGAAGCGCATGACATGCCGATCTATCTGCACCCGAACACACCGCCAAAACACATGATTGAACCCATGCTGGAAGTCGGCCTCGACGGCGCCATTTTTGGCTTTGGAGTCGAGACCGGCCTGCACATGCTGCGCATCATTACCTCAGGGGTGTTTGACCGCTTTCCCAAACTCCAGTTTGTCATCGGCCACATGGGGGAAGCGCTGCCGTACTGGATGTATCGACTGGATTTCATGCACAACGCCCAGGTGTCTTCCAAACGCTATGAAACCCTGCAGCTCCTGCAGAAAAAGGTCAGTGACTACCTGAAGGAAAACGTCTATATCACCTGCAGCGGCATGGCCTGGGAACCGGCAGTGCGTTTCTGCCAGCAGCAGATTGGTGTCGATCGCGTCATGTATGCCATGGACTATCCGTACCAGTACGTACTGCAGGAAGTCATCGATATGGACAACATGGCGATTTCCGATGAAGAGAAAAAAATGTTTTACCAGGGCGTGGCGGAAAAAGTATTCAGGCTCTGACAGCGCCAGACTACCCACTTTCCTGTCTTCATATTCATTCCATCTTTGCTTCGTATAGTGGCCGCTTTTTTCAGGGGTTTTTCCATTCCGATGCGTATTCCGTCCGCAAACTGTTGCCGGTTGTTGTTGCTGGCAGTGTTATCGATTGCTTCCATACTGCCGTTCAGTGCCATGTCACAGGACAGTACCCGGACCCAGGGGGCGACACCGCTTGGCGGCATCACCGGCGGCAAGCAGGTCAACATTCCCTCCCTGTCCGACCATGACATCACCCTCGATGGCCAACTGGATGACGGTGTCTGGCGCCGGGCAGCTCTGATCACGGACATGCACCAGATGGCGCCGTTTGAATATGCCGAGCCCAGCCAGCGCACTGAAGTGCGTTTGTTCTACAGCGAGGATGCGCTGTATGTCGGCGCCCGTTTGTATGAAGAAGATCCTTCCCTGATCACGGCCAACGTTCTGTTGCAGGGCAGGGGGCTGCCCAACGATGACACCTTCAACGTGGTGCTTGATCCCTATCTGGATCGCCGCAGTGGTTTCATCTTCGAGATCAACGCCAATTCTGTGCGTGTTGAAGGTATCTACCAGAACGTGTCCGGAGTTGATCGTAACTGGAGCGGTATCTGGCAGGCCGAGTCTCGGATCGACAGTGAGGGCTGGAGTACCGAGATCCGCATTCCGTTCCAGACGCTGTCCTTTGATCCCGCCAACACGGAGTGGGGTATCAACTTTCGCCGCACCATTCGCCGCAACCAGGAAGAAATCGGCTGGGTCTCACGCAACCGCGTCATGAATCCGAGTATTGCCGGTACCGCCACGGGCCTGACCGGTTTACAGCAGGGCCTGGGCCTGGACGTGGTGCCATACCTGATCGCCCGCCGGGAAAAGGTTTTCGGACCGGGTGGTTATACCGATGATGTCATCGAACCCCAGATCGACATGTTCTACAAGATCACCCCCCAGCTCAATGCGGCGCTGACCCTGAATACCGATTTCTCGGCAACGGAGGTGGACAACCGCCAGGTCAACCTGACGCGTTTCAACCTGTTCTTTCCGGAACGGCGCGACTTCTTTATCCGCGATGCCGATATTTTCCAATTTGGTCGCATCGGCACCGGCGCCAATTTCAACGAAGAGGGCAATGATGCCGTGCCGCGGTCATCGCTGCAGAATGGCCGGCCGTTTTTCTCGCGCCGCATCGGCCTCAGTCCGGGTGGGCAGCCGGTGGATATCAATGCCGGTGGCAAGGTCAGCGGCCGAGTCGGCGACTGGGATGTCGGTGCCCTGGTGGTCAACCAGGGTGAAGATGACCTGACCGGTGTCGACAGTCAAACAGTGTTTGTCGGTCGCGCGGCGCTCAATGTACTCACGGAATCCCTGCTCGGTGTTATTGCCACCAGTGGCGACCCGCGTTCCAACATCGACAACTCCCTGGTGGGAGCCGATTTCCGTTACCGCAACTCACGTTTACCGGGCAACCGTATCGTGGAAGGCGAGGCCTGGTACCAGCAAACCGATACTGATGGCATCACCGGGGATGATGCGTCCTGGGGGCTGGGCATCAGTTTACCCAACACACAGGGCTGGCGCGGCGGTTACCGCTACAAGCGTATCGAGGACAACTTCAACCCGGCACTGGGTTTCGTCAACCAGACCGGCATCGAGGATCACGCACTCGACTTTGGCTATACCCACTTCTTCCTGCCAGGCGGGTTTCTGCGCACGATGTATGGCGGCTTCGACAGCTACCGCAACAGTGACCTCAATACCGGCGATGTGATTGCCGAAGTCAAGGACGTACGTTTCAACATGAGCAATAACGTGGGGGACGGTATTTCCGCCAGTGTGATTCGAACCCGGGAAGTGCTCAGCAACAACTTTGCCATCTATCGTGCCTCCGATGGCAGTGGCAATATCGTCATTCCGCCCGGTGATTACGAGTTCACGCAAGGCTCTGCCCGTATCAGCTCGGCCGGACGCCGGCGCCTGTCGGCCAGCATGGGGGTGACCTGGGGAGACTACTTTGATGGCAACAACTTCCAGCGCAATTTCAGCGTGAACTGGCAGCCCAGCAACCGCTACAACCTGGGCATGAACTATTCGGAAAACGAAATTCACCTGCCGCAGGGCAACTTCACGGTCCGCTTGACCTCGTTCGATACCCTGATCAACTTCACGCCGGAAATCAGCTGGGCCAACCGTATTCAGTATGACAACGTCTCGGAAGGTATCGGGGTGAACAGTCGTCTGCGCTGGATACCGCGAGCCGGCCAGGAAGGTTTCCTGGTGCTTAACTGGGGTATGGTGGACCTGGACAAGGACAATGACTTCACGTCCATCAATGCCGATCTCTCACTGAAGTTCAATTACACCTTCCGCTTCTGATCGCCGCCAAACAGGGTTTCTCCTGACGGGTATTCATACGGCATTACCCACGGTATGCAGGATTTTTACCGACAGGAGAATACCGGGAAAAAACAGGGTAAAACCCTTTCCAATAACCGCTGGGTCGGCGTGCTGGCGCTGATGCTGGTGGTTACCGTGGCTGGGTGCAGCATGGCCTATGGCCTCAGAAACCCCAAAAAACCTGACTTCAGCAAGATCGAATCCGTGGATGAGCGCAGGGCGGCATTCTTCGATTACCTGCCGCCCCGCGTGGAAACCCGTACCCGGGAAATTTTACAGACGCACCATGAACTTTTTGCACTGCGTGAAGACCTGCCGAAGATCAGCAGTCGCCGCCTGAAGAGGGTCATGCGGGTAGCCGAGGCCTATGAGATCAAGGACTTCAAGGTGTCTAGCACTGACGACTGAGTTACCCTGCTGCGCCAGGCGGACATAGTGCCAGCCTCGCTGGCACTGGCCCAGCCGACCAATGAAAGCGCTTGGGGCACTTACGCTTTGCCAACCAGGGCAGCAATTTATTTTTCGGGCAGTGGTGTTTCGATCCCGGTTGCGGGATCGTGGCGAAACAGCGACCGAGTGATGCCATCTATGAAGTGGCCGATTTCAATTCAGTTCAGCATTCTGTGGGTCGCTCCATCCACAACCTGAACCAGAATCCGGCCTACAGGGAATTGCCTATGATCCGCGCTGAACTGCGTGCAGAGGGCGAACCGGTGTCCGGCATGGCGCTGGCTGAAGGTCTCGAAGAGTACTCCGAACGCGGTGCCGGATATATCGATCTGATTCGCACCATCATCAGCGCCAATGACCTGGGTCGGCTGGACAAGCAGGCCTGATCAGGTCAGAAAGAGGTCGAAGATGTTTTTCAGCGTGTTCTGGTGAGTCTTGTAAAACTCCGTGTGCTTGCAACGCTCACACATCGCGATGGAAAACTTTCGGCCCCCCACGTCAAATTTCTTGCTCCAGAATCCGCCATCGGCGTAGATCGTGCCGATGTCACAGCCGTTATGCTGACAGCGCAGGCCACGGTAATTGTTGGGTGTTGGCATGACAGGCCTTCATGGCAGGTCTGTAGGTCAAGATCTGCGCGGCTAAAGCCGCTCCTGCGTGATTAACATCCCGTCAGTAGGAGCCGCTTTAGCCGCGAACAGTGATCAGCGGTATGACAAGGCCAGTCCATGCCATGCATACCCTTAAAACGATCCTGACTCGGATTTATTCCCCGGATTCGGCAATCAATATCTCGCCATTCACCAGCACTATGGGAATACGGTCTAGGTACTCGCCTTCACAGGGCCCATAAACGCACAGGCCTGTGAGCCGGTCGAATTTCGCGAAATGGGTGGTGCAAAGATAGTGGGCCCCGTCATCCGCCAGCAATTCTTCCGGTGTGTGATTCAGGGGCACATCGAAATGCGGGCAGGAGTTGCGAAAGGCAATGAAGTCGCCGTTGCTGTGGGTGACAAAGAGGCGGAAGGCAAACGGGGAGTCACCGCCAAAACGGAATTCACGCACACTGCCTTCGGCAATGTCGGCACTCGCGCAAAGTGGAGTACCCGGGGTTGGTGCAAAGCGCAGGGATTGCCAGTGGCTCATGATCTCTTATGTCGATGGCAGGAACAGTATGTCAACGTATTTTCCATACCGGCGTTGAGATGTGAAACCGTTTTGGAAAATCGTCTTGAAAAAACCACACTTTTATCTGTCTGCCTTTCTTCTCTTAACCGTCAGTACAGCAGGCTATGCCCATCACTCCTACTACGCCATATATGACGTCGAGAACAAGGTGAGCATCACGGGCTACCTGGTGCGGCTGGAATTTCGTCAGCCCCATATTGAAATAGAAGTGCTGGTTGATGGCGAGGATGGCGAACCGGCACTCTGGTTTATCGAAAGCACATCACCGCAACGTTGGGACCGGCTGGTCAGGGACCGACAAGTGGCAGATATTGGTGAGGTCATTACCTTGAATGGATGGCCATCAAGAAACGGACATGCCGAGATGCTGCTCAGCAGCCTGGATGGTGACAAGGGTACCATCGTGGTGATTGATGAGGTGCGTCAACCCAGGCGCTAGCCATTGCCAATGCAGTCTTCGGCACTGACCGGGGTTTCAGAAAACGGAAATCGCAGACAACAAAAAAAGGCTCCAACAGGAGCCTTTTTTGTGTTTCCGATGAGAGGATCAGAACGGGTACTTGTTTTGGCCAGTCTGCATGGTGATCCATTTCAGCTCGGTACATTCGTCGATGGAGAAGTGTCCACCTTCACGACCGAAGGAAGAGTTCTTCACGCCGCCGAACGGAATCACAGGCTCGTCGCGTACTGACGGTCCGTTGATGTGCACCATACCGGTTTCCAGGTTTTCGATGCAGTACCAGCTCTTCTGCAGGTCGTTGGTGATGACCGCAGAGGACAGGCCGTACTCGACATCGTTGGCCAGGCGCACGGCGTCTTCGACGCCCTTTGCCTTGATCACAGAAGCCAGCGGACCGAATACTTCCGTCTTGAACAGGCTCATGTCGGAAGTCACATCGGCACACACGGTGGGCTGGAAGACGTTGTCTTCGTAGTCTCCGCCGATCACCAGTTTGGCACCGGCATCAACAGCAGCAGTCAGGTGCTCCTTGATGAAAGCTGGCTGCGTGGTTCGGATCAGCGGGCCGACAATCAGGCCAGGGGTACGCGGATCGGCGCCGTAAGGAATACCGGCCACTTTCTTGCCCAACTTTTCCACGAACTCGTCGTAGACGCCTTCTTCCACGATCACGCGTGAACCAGTCATACAGATCTGGCCCTGGTGCATGAAGTTGGAGAAGGCAGCCGTATCAACGGCGTAGTCGACGTCGGCATCGTTGAGCACGATGATCGGGTTCTTGCCGCCCATTTCCAGGGCGAAGCGCTTGCCGGCAGCGGCCGCAGTGGCACCCACCTGCCAGCCAACACGGCTGGAACCGGTGAAGGTCACAAAGCGTACGCGCCTGTCTGTGATCAGGCCGTCGCCGAGTTCGGCGCCCTGGGCCGGAATGACGTTCAGGACACCGGGCGGGAAGCCGGCGTCAGTAAACAGCTCGCCCAGTTTGAGGCCGATCACCGGCGTCATTTCGGACGGTTTCAGGATCATGGTGTTGCCGGCGGCCAGGGAGAAGCCGATCTTGCGCACACCCAGCAGCAGCGGGAAGTTGAACGGGGCAATGGCCACGGTCACGCCCAGCGGGCGGCGGATACAGAAGGATTTCACGCCCGGGTAGTTAGAGACATAGGTCTCACCCTTGATGCGGCGGCATTCGCCGGCCATAGAACGCAGGAAGTCGGGTGTGTGATGCGTCTCGTAACCGGCCTTGAGCATGGTGGAGCCGGCTTCGTCGATCAGGACATCGCGCAGTTCGGCGGCGCGCTCTTCCATCAGGTCGGCCACGTCCAGGAACAGTTTTTCACGTGCCGACGGCGGCATGTCTTTCCACGTCTCGAAAGCTTTCTGGGAAGAAGCCAGCACCGGTTCCAGATCTTCGGCTTTGGCATTCTGGACCTTGGCATACACCTCGTTGGTGGCTGGGTTCATGTCATCGCTGTATTCACCCGACGCTGACGATGTGTATTTGCCGTCAATAAACAGTTGGTATTCTTTCATGTGGCTATCTCCCTCATGGAAAGTGTTGTTTTTCTATTTTGTAAGTTTGCAGATTATGGGGTTAAAAATCAGTACTGATAAGAGACGAAGGGCGTTTAACTTAGCGAACCTTGCTGGCAAGATCAAATGGAATTTGGCGTCCCATGATCCGTCACAGTGTGAGCTCTGTACCCGGCTGCAGCGCCCGTTTGGCAAGGGTTGCAGCCCGTTCTTCCAGGCCAGTGGCGGACTGGCAAAGCGCTGCTCGCAGACGCACCTGATAGGCGGTGCTTTCCGTGGCCGCCTCATACAGCAGCATGCCCAGCCAGTGCATGATGACTACGCCGTTGAGCTGCAGAAAATGGTAGGCCCCGGTTTCCACGGCCGTCTTGTCCTGCTGTCCGCGTTGCAGCAGGCTGCCGAGCGTTGCTTCCAGTGACCTGACCGCCGGCAACAGCCCGGCTTTCACCGGGTTGTCATCGGCGCAGTTAATCAGGTCGCCATGGATCAACTGGAGCAGAGCGCTCAGGGTATCGCCGTTATCGGCCAGGACCTTGCGGTGAGTGAAGTCCAGGGCCTGTATGCCGCTGGTGCCTTCATAGATGGCGGCAACACGGATGTCACGGGCCATGCGCTCAATGGGGTAGTCGTTGGTATAACCGTATCCGCCCAGTACCTGGATACCCTGGTTGGCGACATGGAACCCAAGTTCGGCGCCAACGGTCTTGCTGATCGGCAGCATCAGTTCGGCCAGTTTCAAGGTGTCGGCATCGCCGGTGGCTTCGGCCAAATCAAGAAACGCTGCCGTCTTCATGTACAGGGCGCGGATCATTTCACTGGTTGCAGTCATCTCTAGCAGCATGCGTTTAACATCGGGATGTTCGCTGATCATTTTTGCCGGGGCATCCGGCCTGCCACCCTGTGGACGTTCGCGGGCGTAATCCAGCGCCTGCAGTGCACAGGCATTGGCCACGGCCGCGCCCTGGACGCCGACGGCCAGGCGCATGCCGTTCATCATCACGAACAGCGCCTGCAGGCCGCGACCCGCTTCACCGATGAGAACCCCTTCGGCACCTTCCAGTTCCAGTACACAGGTGGGTGAGGCATGCAGGCCCATCTTGTGTTCCAGGCGAGTTGCCTGCACCCCGTTGGCACTGCCGTTGGCTTTCTGGCTGGGCACGGCAAACAGGCCAAGTGCCCGGGTGCCGATTTCCTCGGAGGGCACGCGCGCCAGCACGAGGTGGAGAATCTGTGCGGTGGCATCGTGGTCACCATAGGAAATCCAGATCTTGGAGCCGCTGATTGTCCACGAGCCGTGGTCACCCGGCGTGGCCTGGGTGCGAATCCGGCCCACATCGGAGCCCGCCTGGGGTTCACTGATGACAATGCTGGAGGAGACCTCGCCGCTGATCAGTCCCGGTAACCAGTGCGTGACCAGGTCTTCTGAAGCGTTGGCCAGCAGGGCCTTGATGGCGCAGCGGATATTGATGCCCAGCATGCCGAAGGCCATATTCGCACCGTCCAGAATTTCCTGAACCGCACTTTGGACGCACAACGGCAGTGATAGGCCGTCGTGCTCCAGCGGCAGGTCCAGCATCGGGTAGCCCAGTTCACACCACTCCTGGTATACCTCGGGAGTGCCTTTGGGCAGCATGACCCGGCCGTTTTCCAGGCGGCAGCCTGCAATGTCCCCGGAGGCCGCCAGCGGCATCAGCTTTTCCTCGGCAAAACGACAGCTCTGGTCAAACACCATGTCGACCATTTCATGGTCAGCATGGGCAAACCGGTCGTGGAAAAGCAGGGTATCCAACCGGGCAATGGCTTTGAGTTGCAGGGTCAGGCCTTCAGCCTGGGTCACGAAATGGGACATAGGAATAACTTCTTTTATTTACTGAATAAGGGGAGATACAAACGGCGGCATGGCGGGATCAGAGAGGCACTGCACTGGGATACCAGTTGTCGTCCGGCAGGAATACTGCCGTCTCGTTATGGTTTACGGTGCCGGTGCGGGTATCCATGAACAGCAATTCCTTCCTGCCTTCGGGATTAATGGCCATGATGGTGAGCACGCCGGTCTGGCGGGAATAGCTGAGGTGGTAGGGCAGCATGTTACTGCTTTGATACAGTACCTGGCGGTCAGGGCTGTGATCCTGCTCGCCCTGCTCGGGACTGGCCAGGTCGAAACTGACCAGAGCGGCGGTATTCTCACTGACCTCGATGACGGCCAGTTCGCGCGGGCCCAGCCATTCCGGAGACAGCAACCGGCTGGGGCTGCAGTCAATGAGCTTCTGGACCGACAGAATATTGGTTTCCGACTGGAAGATGGACACGGATTTCAGTGAGGCGCACCGGGAGGTGCTGCAGTGGTCAAGCAGGCAGGTAGCGTCCACGAACACCAGGCGACTGCTGTCGCCGGACCAGGCCAAGTGTTCATAGATACCGGCTTCCTCGGTCAGCATGAAATCATTGCCGTAGGCCAGATCGCGGGCCCAGAGGTGAGCCTTACGCTCTTCCAGAAATCGGGGGTACACCACAAAGCGGCCATCGGGAGAATACACGGGGAAACTGTCCGGATCGGCAATGGCATTCTGCAGGGCCAAACTGGCCACCGGCGCTCGGCCTGTGGTGGCAGATGCTGTCAGGGCATCTGTCGAATCGACGCTGAGTCCAGTGTTCCTGCCGGTGAGCAGCATCAGGCTTGCCACAGCGACCAGAACCACCATGGCGGCCGGCAGCCACGCCCTGTGACTGATGACAGGGGCTGTTGATTCGGTGTTCTGCCAGGAAATCTCGCCGACCAGGCTGTAGCCGCGTTTCGGGTAAGTGGCGATAATGCGCTGCTGCCGGGCATCGTCCAGGAACGCTTTACGTAATTGTGCGATGCAGCGCTGCAGGGCACTGGCTTCGACCACGGTACCAGCCCAGATGTTGTCGAGCAGGGTCTGGTGGGTGACGACTTCGCCAGGATGGCGGGCCAGGAACAACAGGACCTGGACGACCTTGGGCTCCAGCGCAATGACCTTGTCATCGCGAAAAACACGACAACGGTCGGCATCTACGCGGATGTTATTGATGTAAAAATCGTTTAACGGGGGCATCAGGAAAAAATCAGCTTTTTTTGACTGTAAATCATTGGTTTACAGCATCAAATGTGCAGAATATAGCAAATTTTTCGGGCCCGGTCTTACTGGACGACCGGGTCGCGGGCAGGGGCCTTTCAGCGCCTTTCACCCAGCCCGGCAGCAGACCGGGAGACTGCCGGCAAAGTCCATCTATCGTCCAGGCAAGTTCATGCGTTCTCAGGGGAGAAACCAGTATGCATTCCAGATTCAGGCTCAACTCATTGTCACTGGCCATGGCCCAACTGGCCGCCGGTGGTCTGCTGGCCAGCGGTGCTGTCCAGGCCCAGGACCAGACCAATGTGCTCGAGACCATCATGGTCAGCCCGGACCGCCAGGAAACGGCGATCCAGGATATTCCTGCCAGTATCTTCGCCCTCGACAGCACCCTGCTCGACACCTTCAAGCACGTGCATATTGGTGAAGTGCTCAATACCGTGCCAGGGGTGGTGTTCAACCGCGGCAACGGCCAGGAATCCCTGATGGGCATCCGCTCACCCGTGCTGACCGGTGCCGGCAGCTGTGGTTCGTTCCAGACTTCCCAGGACGGTATTCCGCTGCGCGGTTCAGGTTTCTGTAACGTCAACCAGCTGTTTGAAGCCAACAGTGAACAGGCGGGAGCCATCGAAGTCGTGCGTGGCCCTGGCAGTGTGATGTTTGGCGTGAACGCCCTGCACGGTGCCATCAATGTCATCAGCCCGTCGCTGACCCGGGATTCCAGTACCGAGATTTCCATCGATGCCGGCCCCAATGAATACGGCCGCCTGAACCTGGGCGCCAACCGCGTCAACGATGAGCATGCCTATGGTATCTATTTCAACGGGGCTTCCGATGGCGGTTACAAGAATGATGCCGGCTTTGACCAGCAGAAGCTCAACCTGGGCCATACCTTTGACAATGGCAGCATCAAGGTCACCACGGTGCTGGCCATGACCAACCTGAACCAGGAAACCGCGGGCTACTTGCAAGGTTTTGAAGCCTACAAAGATGATTCGCGCAAGCGTGAAAACGGCAACCCGGAAGCATTCCGTGATGCCAGCGCCCTGCGCCTGCATTCCCGCATCGAGGGTAAAACCGAAAACGGCCGCTGGATGATCACGCCGTATTACCGCGACACCGAAATGACCTTCCTCATGCACTTCCTGCCGGGCACCCCGCTGGAGGAGAACGGCCATGACTCCTTTGGTGTACAGACCATGTACAGCCTGGATGTTTCCGACAGCGTGAATTGGACGGTTGGCCTGGACATGGAAATATCTGACGGCTACCTGAAGCAGACCCAGAATGGTGGTTTTGGCTCGTTCCCGGCCGGCAAGCAGTATGACTACACCGTGGATGCCACCATGTGGTCTCCCTATGCCCTGATGACCTGGCAGGCCACCGACCAGGACCAGTTCAGTGTTGCCTTGCGCTATGAGAATCTCGAATACGATTACGACAATCGCATGATTGATGGCAATACCGCTGAAGACGGTTCCAGCTGCTCAGTGTCGGCTTTCAATCCGACGGGTGCCTGTCGCTATAGCCGTCCCAGCGACCGTACCGATGACTTTGACAACATGACTGCGCAAATCGGCTGGATCCATGATTTCGATGCGGACTCCCAGATCTATGCCAACCTGTCTTACGCCTTCCGCGCGCCTCAGGCAACCGAGCTCTACCGCCTGCAGGCAAACCAGCTGGTTTCCGACCTGGATTCCGAGAAGGTCGACAGCTTTGAAGTGGGTTATCGCGCCAACCATGGCAATGCGTCTTATACATTGAGTGCGTACTTCATGCAGAAAGACGATGTCATTTTCCAGGACAGCGCCCGCAATAACGTCAGCGGTGGTGAAACCGAGCACAAGGGTGTAGAGCTCAATGCCGTATTCGGCCTGACCGATACGCTGTCTTTGAACACTGTTCTGAGCTATGCCCGTCATACCTACGAGTCAAACATTGCCCCACTGGGGACCTCGATCCTGCTCGATGGCAAGGACATGGACACCGCACCGAAGCTGGTTGGCAATGTCCAGCTGAACTGGCAGCTCAACGCCAGGAACAGCTTCAACCTGGAATGGGTGCACATGGATGACTACTACACGGATGAGGAAAACCTGCATTCCTACGAAGGCCATGACGTGTTCAACCTGCGTTACCGCTACGACTCCGGCAACAACTGGTACTTCGCGGCACGTGCCATGAACCTGTTCGACACCGATTATGCCGAGCGTGCCGATTACAGCGCCTTTGGCGGCGACCGCTACTTCGTTGGCGAGCCGGCCCAGGTGTTCTTTACCCTGGGTAGCCAGTTTTGATCAGATCGCCAGGCACAAAAAAGGGCAACTTCGGTGGCCCTTTTTTGTGCCTGTTAATCCAGGTTTGATGTAGGCCGGAAGAGGCGCTAAGCACCGTTGTACGGCTTTATGATCCATTCGGTAATCAGGGAGGGGTTCAGGGGCAGCGCCGGATGTCGGCCGCGGGCGGCCTTTTCCGGCCTACCCCATGATCATAGAATCGAATGTTCCTTCATCACGTTGATCACACGATCAATACACTCTTCCATATCAAGCTCATGGGTGGGCAGGATGAGGTCCGGGCTGTCCGGTTCAGGGTAATCAAATGATACGCCCGGTACGGTACCGGTAGGCACATTTTCCTCGGCGGCATAAAGACCGCTCGGATCACGCTGCTTGCAGACATCCAGCGGCGGGTTCAGGTACACCACAATGCAGTTGCCTTCACCGATCACACTGATCAGATGCTCGCGCGAATCCAGGTTCGGCGCTACAAAGGCGGCACAGCAGATCAGGCCGTTGTCGTTCAGGTACCGCGCGATATAGGCGCTACGGCGCAGGTTTTCGGCGCGACCTTCGGCGTCATGGGACAGGTCGCGGCTGATGCCGAGGCGCATCTGTTTGCCATCCAGGACACAGCTGACTCGGCCCATATCGAACAGTCGGCGTTCCAGGGCGTGGGCCAGGGTGGACTTGCCTGAGCCTGACAAGCCCATGAACAGGACAGTCACCGGTTTCTGACCATAACGGGCAGCACGTTCCTCGGTAGTGACATGGGCAGACACGGTGCTGATGTGCTTGCCGGTTTTGTAGTCAACGGAAATCATGCCGGCGCCCACCGTGACGTTGGTCAGGCGGTCGATGATGATGAAGGAACCGGTGCCGGGGTTTTTCTTGTAGTCGTCGAACTGGATAGCTTCGTTGAGACTGATGTCGCAAACGCCGATCTCATTCAGTTCCAGGGTTGGCGTGGGACTGGTTTCCAGGGTATTGACGTCCACCTTGTAACGGATGTTGTCAATCACACCACTGGTGTTGCGGCTGGTCTGCTTGAAATCGTACAGCGTACCGGGCACCAGGGCCTTTTCATTCATCCAGACGATGGAGGCCGTGAATTCGGTGCTGCAGGCCGGTACGTTGTCGGAATGCACGATCATGTCGCCGCGGCTGATGTCGATCTCGTCTTCCAGTGTCAGGGTGACGGCCATCGGTGTGAAAGCCTGCTCCAGTTCCTCGTCGTAAGTGACAATGGATTTCACGGTGCTTGTCTTGCCGGAGGGCAGGGCGGTGATGTGGTCACCCTTGCGAATGATGCCGGAGGTGATGGTGCCGCAGTAACCGCGAAAATCCAGGTTCGGGCGGTTTACGATCTGCACCGAGAAGCGGAAGTCCTCAAAGTTGCGATCGGCACTGATTTTGACCGTTTCCAGCATCGACATCAGGGTCTCGCCCTCATACCAGGGCATGTTTTCGCTGGCATGGACCACGTTGTCGCCCTTTAGGGCAGACATCGGGATAAAGGTGAGTGCGCCGGTGTCGAGATCCTGGGTGAAATCCAGGTAGTCGTCGCGGATCTTGTTGTACACGTCTTCACTGAAATCCATTAGGTCCATCTTGTTCACGGCCACAATCAGGTGGCGGATGCCCAGCAGGGAAGCAATAAAGGTATGGCGACGCGTCTGCGTCAGTACGCCATGGCGGGCATCAATCAGGATGATCGCCAGTTCGCAGTTGGAGGCGCCCGTAGCCATGTTACGGGTGTACTGTTCGTGGCCCGGAGTATCGGCAATGATGAATTTGCGCTTGGCGGTCGAGAAGTAGCGGTAGGCGACATCGATGGTGATGCCCTGTTCGCGCTCGGCCTGCAGGCCGTCAGTCAGACGGGACAGGTCCAGCTCCCCGGCAGTGGCGCCAGATTTCTTGTCCTTGCTGATGGCATCCAGCTGGTCCTGGTACACCATCTTTGTGTCATACAGCAGGCGGCCGATCAGGGTGCTTTTACCGTCATCGACACTGCCGCAGGTGAGCAGGCGCAACAGTTCCTTGCGCTCATGCTGCGCAAGATAGGCGTTGATGTCTGTGGCTATAAGATCTGACTGGTGTGACATCAGAAGTACCCTTCCCGTTTCTTTTTCTCCATCGAACCGGCCTGGTCCTTGTCGATGGTGCGACCCTGGCGTTCGGAGGTGGTCGCCAGCAGCATTTCCTGGATGATCTCCGGCAATGTGGTGGCTTCGGATTCAACCGCGCCGGTCAGCGGGTAGCAGCCCAGGGTGCGGAAGCGCACTTTCTTCATGACGGCCTTGGCCGCCAGTTCCGCGGGAACACGATCATCGTTGACGCAAATTTCCGTGCCTTCATATTCCACCACCGGACGCTCCTTGGCGAAGTACAGTGATGGTATGTCGATGTTGTTGAGGTGGATGTACTGCCAGATGTCGAGTTCGGTCCAGTTGGACAGCGGGAACACACGAATACTTTCACCCTTGCTGCGATTGATCTTGCCGTTGTAGAGGTTCCACAATTCCGGGCGCTGGTTTTTCGGATCCCATTTGTGGTTGCGGTCACGGAAGGAGTACACGCGCTCCTTGGCCCGGGACGCTTCTTCGTCACGACGTGCACCGCCAAACGCGGCGTCAAACTTGAACTTGTCCAGGGCCTGTTTCAGGGCCTGGGTTTTCATGATGTCGGTGTGCTTGGAGGAACCATAGGTAAACGGGCTGACACCGGCGTCCACGCCTTCCTGGTTGGTGTGCACGATCAGGTCTAGGCCCAGGCGTTCGGCCAGATTGTCCCTGAACTCGATCATTTCCCTGAACTTCCAGGTGGTGTCCACGTGCAGGAGTTTGAAAGGCAGCTTGCCCGGATAGAAAGCCTTGAGGGCCAGATGCAGCATCACGGCAGAGTCCTTGCCTACGGAATACAGCATCACCGGGTTTTCGAATTCTGCCGCGACTTCGCGAATGATGTGAATACTCTCCGCCTCAAGTTGCTTGAGGTGGGTCAGCTTGTGTTCGGTAGTCATGGGTTCTCTGTTCAGACTCAGCTGCCTGAGCCTGGCTTTGCATGCGACGCCGGGACCGCCCCGGGTCAATCGGGGCGCAGATTATACATGGGGCAGTGCTAAGTCCCAAGTCACATGTCCGGGGAATAACCCGCTGAATTGCACAGGAATTTGCCTGTCTGTGAAGCACACGAAGAGTTGGCTTGAATGGGTTGCGGGCATTCGGCAGCGGTCACAGGGAACAACCTGCCTCTTGGCGGTTTTGGCCGCTCTGCATCCGCCCGACAAGCGGGATTAGGCGGGATTAGATTGTATCGCCGTCCTTTTCCCTGGTTTCCTTCACGTCGACTTTCTCCAGGCCGTAGTCTTCTGACAGGTTGCCTTTCTGATCAGGGCTGGTTTTGTCGGCGTAGTCCCGTGGCGGGGAGAGGTCCTCGGTCACAGACTGCTCATGTTTACTGGAAAAGGTGTCACGGGTGAGCGAGTCCTGTTCTCTGGCGCTGTGAGTAAGCTGGTCTGAAATGTATTCCGGGCACAGGGCCTGTGCGCCCGAGGCGATATGACGATAGACATCACGGTAGCTGTCAGTGAGGTTGTTGAGCAGGGTTGCGGTGTTGTTGAAGTGGGAATGCACATTGTCCTTGTAGGCCTCATGCTCTTTTTCCAGATTGCGCAGTTGGTCTTCGAGCGACTTTACTTTGACTTCGTCCGACATGAGTTGCTTGTAGGCGAGTGCGCCGGCCAGAACGCCGATGGCGAAACCCAGAAGACCAAAAAGCCAGGTCATAATGCTATTCCTGTGTTAAATGTAATGCGTTGACTGCAAGACTGGTATGCATGGGCAGGAAAATGTGTCCGGAAGAAACCTTGGAAACATGGCTTTGATTATACCTATAATCTGTGCCTTGTAATTCCCCAATACCTGACACGTCTTTTTGAGCACTTCACTGACTCCAGCCGAGCACTATTCCCGCGACCTGGCAGAAGGCAAAATCCAGACGGATGCTGCCCAGCAGGCCGCCATGGCGGAACTTGACCGGCTTTACGCCGACCTGGTGGCGTACTGGCAGCAACCGGTATCACTGCTTGGCAGGCTGCTGGGCCGGCCTCGCCAGCCAGCGCAGATCAGGGGGCTGTACTTCTGGGGCGGGGTAGGGCGCGGCAAAACCTACCTGATGGACATCTTCTTTCATTGTCTGCCCGGTGAGCGCAAGCTGCGCATGCATTTTCACCGTTTCATGCAGCGGGTCCATCGCGGGCTATATGCCAACCGCGGCGAAAAAAATCCATTGCGCCTGGTTGCCGGTGAAATCAGTGCGCAGGCTGATGTGCTATGTTTCGACGAGTTTTTTGTCACAGATATTGGCGATGCCATGATCCTGGGCAACCTGCTGGAGGCCTTGTTCGAGAATGGCACGGTCCTGGTCACCACATCCAATATTGAGCCGGCACGCCTCTATGAACGCGGTTTGCAACGGCAGAAGTTCCTTCCTGCCATCGCCCTGCTGGAAAAACACACCCGTGTCCTGAATGTGGATGGCGGCACCGATTATCGCCTGCGTACTCTCGAAAGTGCTGAAATCTACTACACACCCCTAGGTGAGCCGGCGGACAGTGCCATGCTGGCCTGTTTTGACAGCCTGGCGGGTGGCATGGCCACCATTGAACATGAAACCCTGGAAATTCTGGGCCGCGATATCCGCATCCGTCGCTGGTCCGAGGGGATTGCCTGGTTTGAGTTTGATGACCTGTGTGACGGACCGCGCAGTGCCGCCGACTACATTGAAATATCGCAATTGTTCCATACTGTGCTGATTTCAAATGTCCCGGTGTTTGACCTGACCCGGGATGACCGGGCCCGTCGCTTCATTTCCATGGTGGATGAATTCTACGACCAGCAGGTCAAGCTCATTCTGTCAGCCGCCGCGCCGCTGGAAGGCCTGTACCAGGGCGAAGAGCTGAATTTTCCGTTTGAAAGGACCTGTTCACGGCTGCTGGAAATGCAGTCCCATGAATACCTGGCCCGCGAACACCACGCTACCTCTTAAAGGCTATACATCCACTGGAACGCAGGCGCCGCAGGCGCGATGGCCCGTAGGGCTATTGCAGGGACTGACGCTGGTCACACTGCGGTGCGGATTTTCCCAGCACAGCTTTGCAAAAACTTAAGGCAAAATTCGAGGAGAGCCAGCGCCCTGTCCCTGTGCAATAATCCGCGGTGATCCCTGCACGCGCAGCGGCGTCCCGAGGAACCATGACACGCTTGAAAAAACGGTCAAAATACTTGAATCAACAGGTCTGCATCGGTAGAATTCGCGCTCCCTCGTTCCGGCAGGTCCGGAAAGTCGGCCCTGACCCGATTTAGGCCGATTGAGACAAGCAATAGGCAAGCCATTTTCAGGATTTTTTGGACACGACGATGAGAACGATTTCAGCGAACAAGCAAACTGCACAAAATGACTGGTATGTCATTGATGCAGAAGGAAAAACTCTGGGCCGTATGGCTGCGGAGATAGCCCATCGTCTGCGTGGCAAGCACAAGCCGGAGTACACCCCGCACGTGGATACCGGTGACTACATTGTGGTCGTCAACGCCGAGAAGGTTCACGTCACCGGTAATAAGGCCACTGACAAGAAATACCATCACCACACCCAGTTTCCTGGCGGTCTGAAGACATTTTCCTTCAAGGAAATGATCGAACGCTCTCCGGAAGAGGTGATTAAACTTGCTGTTAAAGGCATGATGCCGCGTACCCCGCTGGGCCGCGCCATGCAGAAGAAACTGAAAGTGTATGCCGGTGCTTCCCATCCCCATGGTGCACAGAACCCGGCTCCGCTGAATCTGGCCTGAAACAGGCCTGCATTGAAAACCGCCAAGGCATAAAGTAAAAGTAAGAGAAATCACACATGGCAGCTACCCAATACTACGGAACCGGTCGACGCAAAACCTCCACAGCCAGGGTCTTCCTGACTGCAGGTTCCGGTAACATCACCATCAATGACCGTTCCATTGACACCTTCTTCGGCCGTGAAGTGGCCCGCATGATCGTGCGTCAGCCGCTGGAACTGCTGGAACTGGTTGACAAGTTCGATGTCACGGTACGCGTTTCCGGTGGTGGCAGCTTTGGCCAGGCCGGTGCCATCCGCCACGGCATCACCCGTGCCCTGATCGATTACAACGAGGAAAACCGCAGCCCGCTGCGCAAGGCCGGTTTCGTGACTCGTGACGCCAGGGAAGTGGAGCGCAAGAAGGTCGGTCTGCGCAAAGCACGTAAGCGTCCACAGTACTCCAAGCGTTAATACGTTTTACCGCATCACCAAAGCGCCGGACCCGAAAAGTTCCGGCGTTTTTTTTGGCCTGAAAAACCCCTGTAGGCGCGCCGGAACACGCTGTTTACCTTGAAAAAAACAGCCTAATTGACTAGAATGCGCGCTCCGTTTAATACCCCAAAAAACCGGTTCTGCCGGCTGTCTTCATCACTACCCGGGTTGCAGGGTACTGATGCATGCCAAAAAGCGCATGAAAGATAGGTCGAGTCGCAAGTAATAGGAGATATCCCCTGTGAGTGATGGCACAGCTCATGTCGTAAACAAGAAACGCAGACGATTCCTGATTGGCAGCACTTCGCTGGCAGGTGCTGCTGGCGCTGCCGGCGCCGCCGTACCTTTCGTCGGGTCCTGGAACCCGAGCGCCAGGGCGCTGGCCGCCGGTGCTCCTATCACCATCGATATTACCCGCCTGGCCCCCGGCCAGCTGTTGGGCCCGATGCCGGAATGGCGTGGCCAGCCGGTCTATGTGTTCCAACGCAATGAAGCGACCCTGGATAGCCTGCGCAGCCGCACCGACCACCTTGCTGATCCGCAGTCCGAAGACGCCGGACAGCAACCGGAATACTGTCAGAACGAATTCCGCTCCATTCGTCCGGAAGTGATGATCATGGTCGGTCTGTGTACCCACCTGGGCTGTGCCCCGATCCTGAATGCCCAGGTCCAGCCGCAGGATTATGATCCCGAGTGGTCCGGCGGATTCTTCTGTCCCTGTCATGGTTCCATGTTCGATCTGGCCGGTCGCGTTTACAGCGGTGTGCCGGCGCCTGACAACCTCATGGTGCCCCCTCATTACTACGAAAACGACAATGTCGTTGTCATCGGTCTGGATGGAGAGGATTCCTGATGAGCGACTCATATAACGACGCTGATAACAACGCCCCTATGGCTGAAACCAACAAGAACGGCCTGATGGCATGGATCGATGCGCGATTGCCTGTCACCAAGACAATCGAAAAGCATATGACCAAGTACTATGCGCCGAAGAATTTCAACATCTGGTACGTGTTCGGTGTCCTCGCCACCGTAGTCCTGGTCAACCAGCTGCTGACGGGCATCTGGCTCACCATGAACTACACACCGAGTGCCGAAGCCGCCTTTGCTTCTGTTGAATACATCATGCGTGATGTCGATTTCGGCTGGATTCTGCGCTACATGCATTCCACCGGTGCCTCGGCCTTCTTTGCCGTGGTCTACCTGCATATGTTCCGTGCCCTGATGTACGGTTCCTATCGCAAGCCGCGAGAACTGATCTGGATCTTCGGCATGACCATCTTCCTGGTGCTGATGGCCGAAGGCTTTATGGGATACGTGCTGCCGTGGGGCAACATGTCCTACTGGGGCGCTAACGTCATCGTGAGTCTCTTTGGTGCCATTCCGTTTGTCGGTGAAGACCTGATGACCTGGATCCAGGGTGACTTCCTGATTTCCGGTGCCACCTTGAATCGTTTCTTTGCCCTGCACGTGGTGGCCCTGCCGCTGGTGCTGGTGTTCCTGGTATTCCTGCACCTGCTGGCCCTGCACGAAGTCGGTTCCAACAATCCGGACGGTATCGAGATCAAGGCCAACAAGGATGAGAAAGGCATTCCACTGGACGGTATTCCGTTCCATCCGTATTACACCGTGCATGACCTGGTGGCGGTTGTTGTGTTCCTATTCGTATTCTGCGTGATCATGTTTTTCATGCCGGAAATGGGCGGCTACTTCCTTGAGTACGCCAACTTCACCGAAGCCAACAACCTGGCGACGCCGGAACATATTGCGCCGGTCTGGTACTTCACGCCGTTCTACTCAATGTTGCGTGCCGTGACCTACCCGCTGTTTGGTATCGATGCCAAGTTCTGGGGTCTGGTGGTGATGGCTGCTGCCATCGCGATTCTGTTTGTGCTGCCCTGGCTGGACAAGAGCCCGGTGAAATCCATGCGCTACAAAGGCTGGTACAGCCGTACCGCGCTGCTGATCTTCATCGTCAGCTTTGTCATTCTCGGTGTGCTGGGTGTATGGAGCCCGACAGAAGGTCGCGCCAGGCTGGCCCAGTTGTGTACCGTGCTTTACTTTGCCTATTTCATTGCCATGCCGTGGTACACCGCGAAGGAAGCGACCCGGCTGCCGCCAGAGCGGGTTACCGGTCGTTTCATCACTATCCCGCAGCTGCTGCTGGCCCTGGTGCTGATCATTGGCCTGATTGTGCTGCCGCTGCGCGCTGTTGCCGCCGAAGCCGGCGTGGAACTGGAGCATGTGCAGATGGACCTGGAAGACAAGGAATCCCTGCAGCGTGGTGCCCGCACCTTCGTCAACTACTGCATGGGTTGTCACTCCGCCCAGTATTCCCGCTACAACCGGGTGGCTGCTGATCTGGGCATTCCCGATGAGCTGGTCGAGGAATACCTGATCTTCAATGACGATGTGGCAGTGGGTGATCACATGATGAGCGCCATGTCTAGGGATCTGGGCAACAGCGCCTTTGGTGTGGCGCCGCCGGATCTGACCCTGGTTGCCCGCGCCCGTGCCGGCGCCGGTCATAGCGGCCCGGACTGGCTCTACGGCTATCTCACCGGTTTCTACGAGGATGCTTCACGTCCATTTGGTGTCAACAATCGGGTCTTCCCCAACGTGGCCATGCCGAATGTACTGGAAGGTCTGCAGGGTGTGCAGCGTTGTGATGACATCGAGCATTGCGAGCACCTGGAGCATGTCGATGGCACCGGCACCCTGAGCGAAGAAGAGTTTCATGACCTAGTGTATGACCTGGTCAACTTTCTCTACTACCTTGGCGAGCCGGCTCGGCTCGATCGCCACCGTATCGGCGGGTATGTGCTGTTGTTCCTGGCGTTCCTGTGGGTATTTGCCTGGTTGCTGAACCGGGAATACTGGAAAGACGTAGGCGGCCACTGATACAGGAAGCTCGACACAGCCGGGATTTCCGGTTCAACCACTCTGATTGATTATTTTTGAGGCGAAATTTTATGGGAGTTGTTACCAAACGCTCTTCGATGCTTTTTTACTCTGACGGTTCCAGCCAGTACAGCCACCGCGTGCGTATTGTCCTGGCTGAAAAAGGTGTCACTGTCGATATCGTCGATGTTGACCCGCATGACAAACCGGAAGACCTGGCCGACCTCAATCCCTACAACAGCCTGCCGACCCTGGTCGATCGTGATCTGGTGCTTTATGAGCCCAACATCATGATGGAGTACCTCGACGAGCGCTTTCCTCATCCGCCACTGTTCCCGGTTTACCCGGTAGCCCGTGCCCAGAGCCGTCTTTGGATGCATCGCATCGAGAAGGACTGGTGTGGCCTGGTGGAAAAACTGCAGGCAGAGGACGGCACACCGTCTCAGCTCGACAAGGCCCGCAAGGAACTCAAGGAAAGCATCGTCTCCATTTCCCCGATTTTTGCGGAAAAGCCTTTCTTCATGAACGAGGAGTTCACCATCGTGGACTGCTGCGTACTGCCAATCCTGTGGCGCCTGCCGGAAATCGGTATCAAGCTGCCTGAAACCAAGGCGACCAAACCGCTGATCGATTATCGCAACCGCCTGTTTGACCGGGAGTCTGTCGAGGAAAGCCTGTCCGAACAAGAAAAGGAAATGAAGTCATAAGCCAAGGGCTTACGGTACGCGTGCCGCGAATACGGCATACATCATCACGATACGACTGCATGTCGCGCAATTCTGGAAACACACGCAGGTAAAGGCAAATGCCGGTTTTCGCATTTCCTCGGGATCAGACGCCATGACAATGACTTCTCATCGCCCCTACATGATACGGGCGCTCAATGAATGGATTCTTGAGAATGATTGCACGCCCTACATTCTGGTCAATGCCTATGCCAAGGATGTCCAGGTCCCCCAAAACTACGTCAAGGACGGGCAGATCGTCCTGAACATCTCTCCCGTTGCCGTCCAGGGGTTGGTCATCACCAACAACGGTATCGAATTCAACGGCCGCTTCGGTGGCATTCCTACCCGGGTTTATGTGCCCACAATGGCCGTGCTGGGGATTTATGCCAAGGAGAATGGGCAGGGCATGATCTTTGATACGGATGATCCGATACCAGAGCCGCCATCGCCAGGTTCGCCGACAAAGGATGGGGGCAAACCCAAGCCGGGGCGCCCGCCTCTCAGAGTTGTTAAATAGCCTCTGGGTCTTACTTAAGCAGTAGCTACTGCGCTCACTCGTACTACGTTAAAGGATTTTTCGGGACACCGGCCCAATCTTTTGATTGTTTTGTTGTGATCGAGATGCTGCCAGCCACTCGCAGAGCTCGTGTCGTTCGCCCGGGAGCAAGCCAAATGGTTGGCTTGCTCTGTTAACCGGGTTCACCCTAGACTGCCTCCGCTCGTGACGCATCCCTGCCACTTGCAGTGCTCGTGGCGTTCGTTCGGGAACAAGCCAAACTCCAGGCTTGTTCGAATTCCGAACTCACCCAAAATTTGAGTTTAATTGAGCAGACTGCGTCTGCCTGCTGTCGCCGGTTTAGCTGAAAATGTGTTGAATTGTCGTAGGTCGACATTGGCGCTCTGCGCCGTTTGCCGACATGTTTATTGCAATGGATTTATGGGATTTCTTGGCAAACGCTTCGCTATGCCGACTTGCAGAGCGGGATGGGTATTCAGGTTTTACTAATTGATGTATTCGAAGGCCCGTACAACTTTAGTGACTCCCTTGGTATTGCTGACCAGGTTCACGGCCTTGTCGGCTTCGGCCTGGGTAAGCAGCCCCATCAGGTAGACAACGCCATTTTCAGTGACGACCTTCGTGCGCATGCCGCTGACTTCGGCGTCGGCGAGCATGAGGGTCTTGATCTTGGCGGCGATCCAGGCATCGTTGGTGCGGGACAGGAAGGTGGTGGCGCCGGAGACTTCAAGCTCGTTGTAGACCTCTTTCACGCGTGAACTGGAGGTGCGGGCCACGCGGGTGGCGAGGTTTTTCAGGTCCTGGGACGGCACCTGTCCAACCAGGAGCACGGTTCCATTGAAGCTTTCCACGTTGATGTTCGATTTTTTCAGCAGTTCATCAGCGGCATTGAGATTGACCTTGATGGCTGTTTCGATACTGCCGTCGTCAATCACGGCGCCCATGGAACGACGACCGCGGTCTTCCTCGATCCCATCGTCGCCGGTCGTGGCGCTGATGACACTGGCGCAGCTGTTCAGTAAAAGCAGCAGGGGAAAGATAAGGCCTAAACGAAGAAACAGCATTTAGTCACCTCCGAACAGTTGTGTGTCTATCAAATCGCACAGGCAGTGAATCACCAGCAGATGGACCTCCTGGATACGTGCGGTGCTGGTGGATGGAACACAGATCTCCACGTCATTGTCATTGAGCAGCTCGCGCATGTTGCCCCCGTCCTTGCCGGTCAGTTGCACCACCACCATATCGCGGTCATGGGCGGCATGGATGGCATGAATCACGTTGGGGGAATTGCCGCTGGTCGAAATGGCCAGCAGAACATCGCCGGTCTGGCCTAGTGCACGCACCTGCTTGGAAAAGACTTCCTCGTAGGAATAATCGTTGGCAATGGAGGTCAGTGTGGACGTGTCTGTGGTGATGGCGATCGCCGGCAGCGGCGGGCGTTCGCGTTCAAACCGATTGAGCAATTCAGCGGAGAAGTGCTGGGCATCGCCGGCAGAACCGCCGTTACCGCAACTGAGGATTTTCTTTTCGTTGAGCAGCGCCTGGACCATGCGGTTGGCGCCTTCCGTGATGAACGGGGTCAGCGCTTCCATGGCCTGCATCTTGGTGTTGATGCTGGCCTGAAAGTGTTGTTTGACGCGTTCCTGATAATTCATAGAGTATTCGCGATTATAAAGGATCGATCCGCTAAAAAGCATTTTTAATCCAGCGGAAACTCGGCACCTTGAGGCTGCCGGTAATGCCGACCACATCGAAACGAGACGGCATTTTGTTGGTTAGACCATGTTTTTGCAAGAAATTCAGGGCGGTGCGCCGGATTTTTTCCTGCTTGGCCGGAGTCACTGTGGCCACCGGTGAACCATGGGATACATCAGCCCTGAAACGCACCTCAACAAACACCAGGCAATCACCATCGCGGGCAATAATGTCTATCTCGCCAAAGCGGGTATGGTAATTCGTGGCCAGGAGGGAGAGCCCGCGCTGCTGCAGGTGTTGACCGGCTAGACGTTCAAACTGCTTGCCCCGGGTGAGTGCCACTGTAGGCCAGATGCGTGCTTTGAGTTTGTCGATCACGGTCCGTCCCTGGCCGAATCCTGAGTCTATCCTAGCTTCGGAACTAGTCGCGAGTCACCAGTTGCGCCACACCTTCCTGGACCCTGGCCCAGTTTAATTCCCGAATGATGTTGTGGTTCTCGCCCAGGCGCAGCAATCCGGTGGCTCCGTAAATCTGACTGTCTGGTACTTCCCTTAGTTGTTTCAGGCGTGGATAGAGCCGGAAGGCATCAACCCCGAACGCCTGCAGGCGCAGGTTCAGGGCACTGGTTTGCGGGAAGAGGGCGGTCGCATCGGCTTTCAGGTCATCATTGAATCCCAGTAGCCAGGGGCTGTCGCCAAACAGGATGCCGTTCAGATCGTTATCAACCAGTGGGCGCGGAATCCCGGAATAGACATCCTGGCTCGCATAGACCGGGATATCGCCGGCAAACAGGTAGGCCAGCGTGGGATTGATCTGGCGTGCAGGACCCGGCTCAGCAATGAGAAAAATGAAATCGATATCCTGGCGCCGACGCTGCACATACTCGAGATCCTCATCGATCAGCTCGCTGAGGCGATCCCGTCTTGCTTCGCTGTCATCAATGTCAAGCAGGGATTCGACAATGCCGGTGTAATCATCCTGATAGGCTTCCATGGCCACGATCTGGCCACCCAGTGCCAGCCAGTGATTGACGAAGCTGTCGCGCTTGCGCTGGTAGAAATCGTCAAACATCTCGGCCGGCGTAAGCAGGGCAGCGTAGCGATGACCATCAGCCCAGGCTTTTTTCGCCACCTGTACCGCTTCATTTTCCGGGGACAGGGCAAACTGGATCAGGTCATCTGACAGAGGCTCGGAACCTTCTACATTGTTCAGGGCGAGCGTTGGCACCGGCAGGTTGCGTTCCTGGTGGAGCAAGGCGACTAGGGGTTTTTGCAATGGGCCGATGACCATCTCGGCGCCATCTGCCACGGCGCGGTTATACAGGGCAACGATATCATCGCTTGTGCTGGTGTCATAGAGCAGCACTTCGGGCACCTTGCCGCCGATACTGAGGACATCGTAGTAGGCGCTCATGAAGCCATCGCGAATGACCGCGCCGGCCACCGTATCCAGGGGTAACAGCAGCGCCAGGGTTGCCGGTCGCTCTGCGGCCATGGTCTCCACCAGTTGCATGGACTGAGGCATGTAGGTCGCCGCCGGGTGTCGACCCCAGGTCCGGCGCCAGTTTTCCAGGGCCACCAGCTGGCGGTCGAGATTATACTGGTAGGCTTTGCCGATGATGCCCAGTTCATACCAGCCCTGGAATTCATAACGGCGTTCCTGATCGGCCAGTGTCCGCAGGGTTTGTGTGTCCAGCGCAATCAGGGCATTCCAGATCTGTTCATGATTCAGGGGTACCATCCGCAGGGGCAGCAATTTGTCGGCGAGGATACGCTCCTGGGCACTTTCCAGAAACATGCCGGTTTCGGCATAGATTTCTCCGCGGAACAAATGGATGGACATCTGCTTGTTCTCCGGCAAGCGCGGCAGTTGCTGCAGGCGCGGATCTGTCAGCAACGCCAGGGCAGCCTCGGTCTGGTCGCTTTCGGCGAGCAGGCGGCCTTGGAGGAACTGGATATCGGTGGCCAGTTCCAGCGGCAGGGTGGTGGTGTCCAGGGTGTCGAGCAGCAGAATGGCGTCGTTACGCCGGTCCAGACTGTTTAGCAGCAGGGCCGCCTGATAGAGCAGACTCTCCTTTTGCGGACTGCTGGCAGCAGCCGCCTCGGCCAGCAGCAGTTGCAGCGTTTCTTCGTCGGCATCCACGACCCGGGGAATTTCGACCGGATCGTCGTTGCCGGTGTCGATCACCGTGGGGCCTGCACAGCTGACCAGGCCGGTCATAAAGGCGACAGCCAGCCACCGCTGCAAGGGGATGTCAGAAGTGATGTTGATGCGGGAGATTCTCGAAAGCATGACAGTAATTAGGATAGTATACCCTGTACGCCTTAGGGCAACATTTCGTCAATTTTGTTCCATTTGTCACAGGATATTTCATGGCCCTGACACCGTCCAACATGCTTTCTCTGGGTACTGCCGCCCCTGACTTTGCTCTGCCCGCCACCACTGGCGAGATGGTTTCCCTGTCTGATTTTGCCCAATCGTCTCTGCTGTTGGTGGCTTTTATCTGCAATCACTGCCCCTTTGTTAAGCACGTCCGGGCGCAGCTGGCGGCGTTGGGGGATGAGTACATGCCCAGGGGCGTGGCCTTCGTGGCGATCAATGCCAATGATGTCGACGCCTACCCGGATGACAACATGGAGAACATGCGCAGGGAAGTGTCTGAAACCGGTTACCGCTTTCCCTACCTGCTGGATGAAAGCCAGGCTGTTGCCAGGGCCTATGAGGCCGCCTGCACCCCGGATTTTTACCTGTTTGATGGCGATCGCAAACTGATCTACCGGGGCCAGCTTGATCGCAGCAGGCCCGGCAATGACATTCCGCTTACCGGCAAAGACCTGCGGGCTGCCATGGATGCTGCGCTGGCGGGCCAGCCTGTAGCTGAAGACCAGGAGCCGAGTGTTGGCTGCAACATCAAGTGGAAACCCGGCAATGCCCCGGCCTGATCACGGCGTACTTTATATAGTCGCTACGCCAATCGGAAACCTCGATGACATCACCCGCCGTGCAGTCAGCCTGCTGGAAGCGATGGATGCCATCGCCGCGGAAGACACCCGTCACAGCGCCAACCTGCTTAAACACCTGGGTATCACCACGCCGGTATTTGCGTTGCACGAGCACAATGAAGCGGCCAAGGCTGATGCGGTGATTGCACGACTGGAGAAAGGCGACAGTATCGCGCTGATCAGCGATGCCGGCACGCCGCTCATTTCCGACCCTGGTTATGTGCTGGTCAACGCCGCCCGCCAGAAGGGCATCCAGGTGGTACCGGTACCCGGAGCCAGCAGCGTGCTGGCGGCCCTGTCCTGCAGCGGCCTGCCCACTGACCGTTTTGCCTTTGAAGGGTTTCTGCCCGTCAAGCAGGTTGCCCGCTGCAAACGGCTGCAGGATGTCGTGGATGACGCCCGCACCTTGATCTTTTTCGAAGCACCACACCGGCTGCTGGATTGCCTGCAGGACATGTGTACAGTCTTCGGGGCGTCGCGGCGTGCCATTCTGGCGCGCGAGCTCACCAAAACCTTTGAGACGTTCCTGGATGCACCGCTGGGTGAGCTGACTGCGCAAGTCGCCGCTGACGCTAACCAGAGTCGCGGGGAAATCGTGCTGGTGATTGCCGGCAACACCGAAACCCCTATGCTCGATGCTCGCAACAAGGTGCTGTTCAACCTCCTGCGGAAGGAACTGCCAATGAAAAAAGCCGCCGCGCTGGCGGCCAGGATCACCGGTGTCAGCAAGAACACCTACTACCAGTTCGGCCTGGAAGACCCTCAAGATGCGTGAGCGTGGCGGGCTGGTTGTAGCGATTACCCTGGCCGGATTTTGAGTAAGCTTTGCCTGTTACTGCCTGCCTACAATCCGGGCAGGGTGATCACGGACGTGCTGGCCAGGTTGCTGAGCAGGAATCGACCCAGGATGATGGCCAGGCCGGTAACCAGTCCCGGCAGGTAGCCCACGATGCGATCGAGCCAGCCGGTAAACATGTCTCAGCCGAGGACATTGGCCGCCACCGCCAGGAAAAACACCATCACAATCCAGAACACGATCTTGCTGATGATCAGGGAGTAGGAGGCTTGAATTCGCTCCCGGATGATGTTGTTGATTTTCGTGATGCGGCCAAACAGGGCATCGAGGCCAAGGATGAGCTTGCGGGTGCTCAGGCTCAGCAGGTGAGCTACCAGCCAGCCGATCAACAGCACGCCGACGGTTGCCAGGAGCTGGGGGAAACAGTCGATCGCCTGTTGCATGAATTCGGTGAACTTATCTTTATTGCTGTTTGCCAGCTTAAGTCGCTGGCGGTTGTGCTGTCTGCCATGATCGCCATTGCGGGAGCAATTGAAGGCTGAGAGCCTATAGTGTCAGTCCGTCAGTC
>Ga0181563_10000498_pt1 | contig 37075 bp, 32 predicted proteins | sample 011ome_25_FD_133759 | JGI IMG/M metagenome (GOLD analysis project Ga0181563, IMG submission 133759) | Coastal salt marsh microbial communities from the Groves Creek Marsh, Skidaway Island, Georgia - 011512CT metaG (megahit assembly) | ecosystem: Environmental > Aquatic > Marine > Intertidal...
ATGGTTTTTATAAAAAAGCCAACCCATTAATATTAAAGGGTTCAGCCTGTGATCGGAACATAAAGTAGTTGGGGCATTGAACGGGATAATCAATAGACTCTACTCATTAAATTATATAAAAAAAGCCATGCCATACGGGAGTATCATCCAACTTAATGGTTGAACTAGTAGAGAATTGCCCTTTCAATCGCAGTAATATTTTATTAATAAAAAAACAAAACCAAGAGGCTATAAAATTTATTTAAAATTATTCTAAATAGTTTGGATTAGTTTTTTGTACGTATTAAATTTGCAATATGTTATTCTTATTTAATCTAAATAAACTGCATTAATGCGCTACTTAGCCCTAATTTCATCCATTATCTTAACGACACTACATGCTCAAAACCAATCAACTCAAGTTGTATTGGATTCGGTCCAGAAGTTAGACGAGGTCATTATTCGAGCAAATACTATCCTTGGGAGTGAGTATGCCGCACAAAATCGAACAGGAGCCTCTTACTTTCTATCCGCTGCAGATTTGGAGCAGTTTGGTTATGCAGATATCAACCGTACTTTACGAGCAGTACCAGGTGTGAATTTATATGAAGAAGATGGATATGGTTTGCGCCCTAACATTTCGCTTCGAGGAACTTCACCACAACGAAGTTCAAAAATCACCCTCATGGAGGACGGGGTCCTCATTGCCCCAGCTCCTTATAGTGCTCCAGCTGCTTATTATTTCCCTTCGGTGCTGCGCATGCAAGCCATTGAAATTCTTAAGGGAAGTAGCCAGATTCAGCACGGACCATTCACAACTGGAGGGGCCATCAACCTGGTTTCTACTGCCATTCCAGACGATTTTTCAGCAAAAATTCGTTCCAGCTATGGTAGTTTCAACACCATGCAACTACACACCTCAGTGGGCCAGTCTTATGAAAGATTGGGTTATGTGCTTGAATATTTAAATTTTAATTCGAATGGCTTTAAAAACCTCAACAACAAGGACAATACGGGATTTGATATTTATGACATCATGGGAAAACTAAAATTTTCCTCTGCTAAAGATGCCAAGTTAATTCAATCATTGGAGGTTAAATATCACTTTTATGATGAAAAATCCAATGAGACCTATCTTGGGCTTTCTCAGGCTGATTTTAATCAAAATCCTTATGACCGATATGCTGCCTCGCAATTTGATCAGATGAATGCGGAGCAACGTCAAGTCATGCTCACCCACGTGATTGATTTTTCAAAACAATTGAGAATTGTTACAAATGCCTATGATAACAAGTTCACTCGAAACTGGTATAAACTTGACGATGTCATTTTCGAAAATGACAAGAAACAATTGTCAACAATTCTAGATGATCCCTTTTCTTTCCCGAACCATATGAATACCATTAATGGATCAATAAGCTCTTCCGATGATGCACTTCTTTTAAAAGCAAATAATCGCGTGTACTATTCCAAAGGCGTTCAAACCAAAATTGACTACCATTGGTATGGGTCAAACGGTTCTTTCCATGATATAGAGATAGGTGCTCGACTCCATTACGATGAGGAAGATCGCTTTCAATGGGAAGATGGCTACCGTATTTCCGGGGGCATTATGGCGCTTACCTCAATGGGATCTCGCGGGGAGCAAGGAAATCGAATTTCAAGTGCAAATGCTTTTGCCTCCTACCTGCTCTACAAATACAAATTCAACAAATTCACGATTACTCCGGGAATTCGCTACGAAAGTATTGCCTTGAGTCGAGCAGACTGGGGTAAATCAGATGAATATCGAGGAAGCGCCCCTGACCGTAGGGAAAATAAAATTGATGTGTTGATTCCAGGAATCGGATTCAATTACAGCTTTTCAAACAGTCTATCGATATTTGGTGGTGTACACAAGGGGTTTTCCCCTCCAGGTAATGCTCCTGGTGAAAAAGCCGAGTTTAGCATAAACTACGAATTAGGTTCTCGCTTTGGAAAAGAAAAACTGAGAGGTGAAATGATCGGATTCCTCAATGATTACTCTAATCTTTTGGGTTCTGACCTTGCCGCTAGTGGTGGAACCGGCTCCCTGGATCAGTTTAATGCTGGAGCGGTAAAGGTGAGCGGACTTGAACTTCAACTGAACTATAACTTTTCGGATCCAAATGCAAAGATTCAGACCCCCATTGCATTAGCCTATACACTCACCAATGCTATTTTTCAAAATTCATTTGGAAGCACCCAAGGTATATGGGGAACCGTGAGCGAAGGAGATCGAGTTCCCTATATCCCACAGCAACAATTGAGCATCAATGGTGGCCTAGAACACCAACGCTATGAATTGAACATGAACGCCCGTTACAATGGAGCCTTCGACACTCAGGCGGCTAATGGAGGGATAGACGATACCTTGAGGCTCGATGACAATATAGTCATCGACCTCTCTTTGAGGTATCACCTCAACTCAACAATCAGCTTGACCGCAAATGTGATTAATCTATTCGATGAGGTGTATGCGACCGCTCGCGTTCCCTCGGGTTTAAGACCCGGTCACCCTTTTGGGATTTACACTGGAGTGATCGTCAATTTTGATTAAGATCCAAATGCTTTTAAAACTTTGCCCTGGAAATTTTCAATTGTACTTTTTTCTTTACTCAAAGAGCATCATTAGAAATGCCATAAAAAAACGCTCATGCAGGTTTGAGCGTTTTTCTTTGATATAAAATTTTCCCACGCTGGGAGGCAATTGATGTTGTGAGCGAGGAGGGATTCAAACCCCCGACCGTCAGAGCCGAAATCTGATGCTCTATTCAGCTGAGCTACTCGCCCCATGGGGTGCAAAAATAATAAAATGGAATTTACAGATTAACATTAGAAGATTATTTTTAAACTTTATCTTTTACAGCAAAACAGTTGATCGGTTACTGATGTTGTTTTTGGCAGGTTGATCCTGCTGAGCCAAATTAGTTTTTATAGCTCCCAGTAAAAAGTAAACCCTTTGGATAATAACTCATTATTTTTGATCAATATTCTGGTGGATCGTCTAAAATACGGTCATTCAAAAAACTACTACGACCAGAGAAGTTGTTCATTCTCAATAAGGTTTTGGCCTTAATATAGAATCAACAATGCTCTTTATTTTCTTTTCATACGTTATCGCACCTCCTCTCTCAAATCATATCTCAATGCAATGAATTGGCGGTGATTAATGTATTTTTGAAATTGACAAAGCTGAAGTGTTTTCCTATCTTTATGGAATGCGTTTATTGTTTGCTTGCCTTTTTTTACTTTTTTACATTTCCCTATGGGGTCAACGCTTTTCGGAGCGTAAAATCGGAAAGATGATCCAAGAAATCCCTGCCTTAGAGCAAGCCCATGTCGCAATAATCATTGAGCCGTTGAACACGTCCAAACCCAAGGCTTTTTACCAAGGGGATTACTATATGACCCCAGCCTCAAACACCAAGCTACTCACCTATCTCGCTGCAGTTCAAACTTTTGATTCCTTGCCGGCTGTTTTTTTTCATCAGCAAGACTCCATCATGCATTTTAAAGCCACTGGCTATCCCTTGTTGTACCATCCTTTTTACCCAGATCCCGATTTGACTTCCTTTTTTGATCAAAAATATTCTTGGCAATACCATCCAACAAGGGCTAAACCCCATCCCCATGGATCTGGATGGTCTTGGGATGATTATGCTTATTACTTCGCTGCGGAAACAAGTCCATTTCCCATTCACGGGAACACCTTGGAACTCATAGGAAGCCCCACCAATTTTCAATTTACTCCTCAAGCTTTTGAAATGGAGATGGTTTTGGACAGCCGCTCCAAAAAACTTCATAGGAAAAAATCCCATAATCGTTTTTATTTCAACCCTAATAAAATAAGTGAAAAAGATACCCTCTACCACCCTTTTATCACCAGTGATAGTTTGTTTGTTCGCCTGCTTCAAGAGCAAATAAATCATCCAGTGAGCCTTCTGGAGGCATCCAAACCCGAAATCCATTGGGAAGTGTTGAATTCCAAACAAGAAGCAATGCTCTACAAGGCACTTCTTCAAGAAAGTGACAATGGCGTCGCAGAGGCCCTATTGAACATGATCGCTCTAAGTCAATTCGATGAAATGGATGTACCAAAAGCAATCGATTCCCTAAAATCAAAATGGAAATCATGGTTGCCCGACCCCATTGAATGGGTGGACGGATCTGGAATTTCCCGTTACAATATGATTACCCCACGAACATTGATAGCCGTTTTAAAAAAAATACATCAAAAAGTAGGGCCAGACACCATCAAGGATTATTTTCCAAAAAGTGCTTCTTCAGGAACCTTAAAAGACCATACAATTAAAAATGTATATGCCAAAACAGGAACCTTAAAGCACAATCATAACCTATCTGGTTTTTGGTTCAGTCCCAAGGGTAATGCCTATGTATTTTCAATCATGGTAAATCATTATACAGCCCCAACAGGAGAAATTAGAGCGGCGATTAGCGAACTGATAAGACAATTTCAAAAAAAACTAAAATAGCTTTCAAAATTGTTTATTAATCATAATAATTTAAAAAATTTGACATGAAAATGGGTGCCAAGCGATTTTTAATCTTTTTGTGTTTTACAATCCTAACAAAAGCATTTACACAAAAAAAACTTAGTGATCATCCCCTACCTAATGCAGCTCAACTATCGTGGCAAAAAGCAGAGCTAGGAGCCGTATTCCATTATGATCTCCATGTTTTTGATAAAAAAAAGTACCTTCAAACTGGAATATCGGGCAACAGGATCAACCCCATCCCTGACTATCAAATTTTCAATCCAGAACAATTGGACACAGACCAATGGATCAAATCCATCAAGAAAGCAGGATTTAAATTTGCAATCATCACCGCCACCCACGAAACAGGTTTTGCACTATACCCCTCTAACGTAAACCCCTACAATGTGAAAGCGCTAAAATGGAAAGATGGGAAAGGAGATATTGTGGGGGACTTCATTAACTCCTGCAGGAAATATGGAATCCTACCGGGAATTTATGTTGGAATCCGATGGAATTCTTTTTTTGGAGTACATGATTTCAAAGTCAATGGTACTGGAGAATTTCAAAAAAAACGACAGTTATATTACAATCAAATGGTAGAGGGAATGGTAAAAGAGCTCTGTACCCAATACGGGCCTCTATTCGAAATATGGTTTGACGGAGGGGCAAGCCATCCCGATCTGGGTGCTCCCGATGTATTGCCGATAGTAAAAAAGTACCAACCCGATTGTTTGTTCTATCACAACAATCAACTCGCGGAAGCACGCTGGGGGGGCTCAGAGTCAGGAACTGTTCCCTATCCTTGTTGGTCCACCTTCCCCACCCCATACTCCCATACTGGTGATACCACCACCGATCACATAAATTTGTTAAAACACGGTGACCCAGAGGGAAAATATTGGATGCCTGCCATGTCTGACGCTCCTCTGAGAGGATACAACGGCAGACACGAATGGTTTTGGGAACCCGGCGACGAAGAACATATCTTCCCACTCGAAGAACTCATGCATATGTATTATAATTCCGTAGGTCATAATTCTACCCTGATCATGGGTCTTACTCCCGACCCAAGAGGTCTTTTGCCCGAAGCCGATGTAAAGCGATTAGAACAATGGGGTGAAGCCATCGAAAAAACCTTTTCAAAACCTATTGCTACTACAGCTGTAAAAGGAAAGGAATTGGCACTAGCATTGAATGGGTCCAAAATCATTCAAAATATAGTCATTCAAGAAGACATCTCTCAAGGGCAAAGGATCAGGAAATATAATATCCATGGTTTCACAAATGGAAGATGGAGGGTCATTGCAGAGGGGCAAAGTGTTGGACACAAAAGAATCCATCGTCTCGAGCCCATTGCGGTGGAGCAACTAAGGTTGGAGATCCAAGAAAGTACCCTGCCCCCTATCGTATCATTTTTTGGGGTCTATTAATCCTCTGTCAGAGGATTAAACTAAGAACTTAGTTTTTGCCTGACGATATTGGAGATGGTTTTTCCATCGGCTTTCCCTGCCATTTCTTTACTGGCCATCCCCATAACCTTACCCATATCTTTCATTCCCTGCGCATCGGTTTTTGTAATAATATCATCCACTATTTTTTCGATGGCCTCTTCAGACAATTGTTCGGGTAAAAATTGGGCGATGACTTCGGCTTGTGCATCTTCTGGAGCGGCCAAATCCTCCCGATTTTGTTCTCGGTAGATTCCCGCACTGTCTTTTCTTTGCTTTACTAATTTTTGGAGCAGCTTAATTTCATCTTCCTCAGACAATTCAGCATCGCCAACTCCAGAGGTTTTTGCTAACAATACAGCTGATTTTATCGCCCTGAGCGCCTCAAGCTTAAGTACATCTTTTGCCCGCATGGCAGCTTTGAGTTCATCGGTTAGGTTGTGGAGTAATGACATATGGTTTAATCTACGTTATCGTGTAAAAAAGAATTGTTAGACCTTAATTGGATTTCATCGTCCTCATCATTATCCACTGACAAACGGGAGTGATTCGTTTCAGTTCTAGGGGATTCATCCAACTCTAACCCCATTCTCTTGTAGGCGGGTTGTTTTTCAAATTCATCGATTTTACTCATACTGTGCTTAAAAGCATGGTTGAATTTTTTCAAATGCTCTTTCCTTTTTTCATTTTCTTCCAGAGTGGTTTGATCAATGGATTGATCGAAGGGAGAATTATCATAAGGTGAGGTTGTTTGATCATCGAAGTCCAAAGAAGGGGCAGTCTCAGTTTTCTCTGCTGGTTCAAATTTGAAGTCTAGGGATTCTTCAATTAGTTCCTCCTTAAGAGGCTCCTGATCCCCTTCGGACAAGGTATGAACTATTTTCTCAGAAGAGGATGTCTCTTCTTCCTGTGTCAAAGGCATGCCAAAGTCAAATGTAAATTGATTTTCCTCCTCGGCATCCACTGCTTCCATTCCAACGACATCAAGGTTGAGCACTTCTTCATCCAAATCATTGATGACAAACTCCTGTTCAATATCTGCAATATCTGTTTTAATAGGAGTGATTTCTGCCAGCTGCTCATGTTCTAAAAGCTCATAAACCACCTCCATATCATTAATTTCATCAATACTCATCTCCAATTCCTCCTCGGTTTGAACTTCTTCTACCTCGTATGGAGAAACCGTTTCTGCAACGACAGAAATAGAAAACAAATCCCCTTCATCATCCAGATCATTATCATCTTCATCATCATCGATGTCTTGGGTAAAATCGGTTGCCAATACTTCTTCTTGGAAATCCGGTTCGGCTGACGAAATTTCCGGCTCATTTGGACTCCTTTCATCAGAAGCTAAGTTGATGAGGGGAACGGGCTCGTCTTGACTTCCCATTAGCTCGTGTTCCGAGCTTTGGTCTTCCTCTAAGGTATGGATGATTTTTTTGGCTTCCGTATTTACAATTTGGTGTTGCTGATCCTCCCCAAAACCCGTTGCGATGATGGTTACGGCTATTGAACTTCCCAAGTTTTGATCCTCACCGACACCCATGATGATATTGGTTTCATTCCCAGCCTCGGTCTGTATGTATTCATTAATTTCTCCAATTTCGTCAATGGTAATTTCCTCATTTCCTGAAACAATAAGAAGAAGTACGTTTTTGCAACCTGTAATTTTATTGTCATTCAATAAAGGGGAATCCAAAGCATTGATAATGGCGTCGTGGGCACGATTGGCTCCGCTTGCGACTCCAGAACCCATAATGGCAGTTCCGCTGTCTTTTAGGACTGTTTTTGCGTCTTTGAGGTCAATGTTTTGACGATAGTGGTGGGTAATGACTTCTGCAATGCCTCGGGCTGCTTTAGAGAGCACCTCATCTGCCTTGGAAAAGCCAGCTTTAAAGCCCAAATTACCATAGACCTCTCTGAGCTTATTGTTATTGATTACAATGAGTGCGTCAACGTTTTGTTTGATTTTCTCTAAGCCATCTTCCGCCTGTTCTGATCTTATTTTACCCTCAAATTGGAAAGGCATGGTAACAATTCCTACGGTAAGAATGTCCATTTCTCTGGCCATTTTTGCAATGATGGGTGCAGCTCCTGTGCCTGTTCCTCCGCCCATTCCCGCGGTGATGAAAACCATCTTGGTCTGGGTCGCCAATAGGGTTTTGATGTCATCAAGACTTTCCTCTGCCGCCAAGGCACCCACTTCAGGATTGGCACCAGCACCTAATCCCTCCGTCAAGGAAGCCCCTAATTGAATTTTGATCGGTACAGAACTTTCGTTGAGGGCCTGTGCATCGGTATTGGTGATTACAAAATCAACTCCATTAATGCCCTGTTGAAACATATGGTTGATGGCATTGCTACCCCCTCCACCTACACCAATAACTTTGATGACATTGCTTATATTTTTGGGTAAATCAAAACTAAAATTATTACTCATTTCAGATTCCATTGCAGTGTATTTATGCGTTATCTAAAAATTCTTTAAACTTCTCCACCCATCGATCCAATATTGTTTTTCTTCTGGATGAAATGGGGATGGACGCTCCAGCACCCTCGGTGGATTGATTTTGATTCTCTTCATCAATCAGGGATTCAGGAGTGGTTTCTTCACCAGTTTCGTCAATGGTCTGATCCTCCAATGCATTCAAAAGCAAACCAACTGCTGTAGCCAAAATAGGACTGGCATCAGATTTTTCGGTATCCCCAGCAAGGTGTTCGTTAGGAAATCCAATTCGGGTATCCATACCGGTAATGTATTCCACCAATTGCTTTAAGTGTTTCAATTGACTACCCCCCCCTGTCAAAACTACACCACCAATTAATTTTTTCTTTTGATCATCATGCCCGTAGTTCTTGATTTCCAAATACACTTGTTCGATGATCTCTACCACTCGTGCATTAATGATTTTTGACAGGGTTTTTAGGGAGATCTCTTTGGGTTCTCTTCCCCTTAGCCCTGGAATGGAAACAATTTCGGAGTCTTTGTTTTCTCCCGGCCAAGCGGAACCAAACTTAACTTTCAGAAGCTCTGCTTGTTTTTCAATGATGGAGCACCCCTCTTTGATGTCCTCCGTAATGACATTACCACCAAATGGAATGACGGCAGTATGACGAATGATTCCATCTTTAAAAATGGCCAAATCAGTGGTGCCACCACCGATATCTATCAATGCCACCCCAGCTTCTTTTTCCTCTTGGCTCAAAACGGCTTCAGAGGAGGCCAGAGGTTCAAGGGTAATGTTTTTCATGGACAAACCAGCACTTTTAACACACCTCCCAATATTTTTAATGGAAAAAACTTGCCCCACAACAACGTGGAAATTGGCCTCTAACCTTCCACCATACATCCCGATGGGCTCCTTGATATCGGCCTGACCGTCTACCTTAAATTCTTGTGGTAAAACGTGAATAATTTCTTCTCCAGGAAGCATCACCAGTTTATAAACCTGTTGAATGAGGCGTTCAACATCCTCCTGTGAAATGACTTCTTGGGGATTCTTGCGCGTAATGTAGTCACTGTGCTGAAGGCTCCGTATGTGCTGTCCAGCGATCCCAACAACTACCTCGTTGATCTGCTGACCTGAAATTACTTTTGCCTCCTCTACCGCTTGTTGAATGGATTGAATGGTTTGGGTGATATTGTTAACAACACCCCTGTGTACTCCCAAACTTTTGGACTTTCCAATACCGTGAATTACAACCTTACCAAATTCATTTTTTTCACCTACCATGGCAACGATTTTGGTTGTTCCGATATCAAGTCCTACTGATACATTTGAATAACTCATATTGTTGATTTAAGATCCAACTACTTGATTTTTATATTTTAAATTGACCAAGGAATATTCCTTGTCTAACTTGTAATTGTCGTAGTAAGCACAAAAAACTTTCAGTTTTGAGAGTTTTTCCTCCATACGACGGATTTGACCAATTTCTACCTCAAAACCGTATGAACGCAATCCAATAAAAAAAGATTCGGAGCGAAAATAAATTGAAGCCAATTCGTTCATTAAAAAAGGATCGGCGTTGAAGTAATCAATCAATGCTAATACATCCGATTTTTGACCTGGTTCTAAACCTCCAAAGTAAACTGGAACCTTTGGGGTATATTTACTGGACAGGGGAATTAAATTCCCTGCATTATCTATATAAAATTTATCAGGTCCTTGTATCCTTGCAACCGCCTTTTTCTCTTCTAATCTGACGCCTAAAATTCCATTTTGAAAATGATAAACTTCTGCGTTTTTAACATAAGGATTGGTTTCTAAAAAGGATTCAAGCATACTCAAAACTAAACTATCTTTGGCCTTCCACGGAAGGACCCCTTTCTTTTGTATTAACAATTTATTAACGAGAGAGTCACTCAAAAACAGAGCGCCATTCAATTCAAATTCAATGGCTATTTTTTCGATGGAACGGCCGCTATTCTTGTAATGAGAGAAAAAAGCCAACATCAAAATCAAGCCGAAGACAGTGACAAAAAATAAATAATTTTTATATCTCATTTATCTGTTTTTTTTTAGTTTTTGTACGTGGGTTCCAATGTCCCCTGCCCCTAATGTCAAAACCAAATCCACATCTGATTGAAGAACTGTCAAATGAAAATCTTTGTCCATTATTTTTCTCTTATTCTTGTTTTTTATTCGTTCCAACAAAACATCTGAACTGACCCCTTCAATCGGTTTTTCACGGGCAGGATAAATGTCCATCAGAACGATTTCATCAAATGGATCTAGGACTTGGGCAAAATCCTCCATAAAATCTTGAGTTCGGGAAAATAAGTGGGGCTGGAACATAACCAAATTTCTTTTATCAGGATAAAATTCAGTAACCGTTTGAAACACTGCTCTGATTTCTGCAGGGTGATGGGCGTAATCATCAATCAAAAGTTTATTTTCTAGAGCAATCAGCTCCATTCTTCGATAGATGCCCTTAAAAGTACCCAATGCTGGCAAGGCTTTTTCCATTGGCAATCCTGCAATTTCCAGCAAGGCAAGGGCGGCAATTGCATTGGATAAATTATGCCTTCCAATAGCACTTAGATAGATCCCATCATGGACTTTCCCGGGCGTAACCAAATCAAATAGATAACCTGATTTTACGGGATGAATATTTTTTGCAAAATACTCTGCTTTTTCCTCTATCGCATAGGAGATCCCCTCCAGTTCCAACCCTTTCGCCATTACCACTTTTTGATCAACCAAATCAGCAAATTTTTGAAAAGCTTTTATCATATTGGATTGATCACCATACACGTCCAAGTGGTCTTCATCCATCGAGGTAACGCAGGCAAAATCTGGACTCAGTTGATGAAAAGAGTAATCGTACTCATCTGCCTCTACAATTGAATACTCATTTCCATTGGAAATAAAGTTACTTTGAAAAGCGTTCATTATCCCCCCCAAAAACGCGGTAAATTCGAAATTCAAATAAGCAAACAGATGGGTCAATATTGAGGCGGTAGTCGTTTTTCCGTGTGTACCAGCCACGGCAAAAAGGGTGGTATTAGCGGTAACTTCTCCCAAGAGCACCGCTCTTTTTTTAATATTGTTTCCTTGGGTTTTGAAGTAGTTGAGTTGTGAATGATCTTTAGGCAATGCGGGGGTATAAATGATTTGGGTGTCTGCGGTTCTAAAATCCTTCGGTAGGGCCGAAATGGAATCCTCGAAAACCACAGGAATACCCATGCTTATCAATTGCTCAGTAATGTTGCTTGGGGTTTTGTCATAGCCCATCACTCGTTCCCCGTGCTCGAACAGATATTTGGCCAAGGCAGACATTCCTATCCCTCCTATTCCTAAAAAACAATATTTCTTTTGTACTCGGTTCATTTACAACAGTCCTTCAATTAGATCTACAATTTGAGCAGTGGCATTGGGCTGTGCCAATTTTTTTAAACTTTTGGACATTTCCTTTTGTCTTTCAGGATCCAAAAGCTGGTTAAAGACTTCTTCAAAATCCCGCTCTAAATTTTTTTCCTCAACGACCAAAGCAGCCCCCTCATTGGCCATGGCCATGGCATTGTGGTACTGATGATTTTCTGCAACATTGGGAGAGGGAATCAACAACACCGGACGGGCGGCACAACAAAGCTCTGAAAGTGTTCCAGCACCTGATCTTGAAATGATCATGTCCGCCGCAGCATATAGCCAGTCCATCTCCCCTACAAACGGTATGACTTGGACTGTTTCCGATTGGAGTTTTTGGTACTGATCATAATACAGCTTCCCGCATTGCCAGATCAGTTGTAACTTCTTTTTTTGAAAGGTTTCCAAATGCGACGCGACCAACTCGTTGATCTTTCTCGCACCCAAACTACCCCCCAAAACCACCAAAGTGGGTTGATCCGGCTGTAGTTTGAAAAAAGCTTTGGCATCCTTGCGAGGGTACTTTTGCAGGGATATAGATTTTCGGATGGGGTTTCCTGTGTGATGCAATTTATTTTTAGGGAAAAATCTTTCCAGCCCTGAATAGGCAACTGCGATGGCATTTGCATTATTGGACAATAGTTTATTGGTAATTCCAGGATAAGAGTTTTGTTCTTGGATGAGGGTAGGAATTTTGAATAAGCTGGCCATAAAAAGCAGTGGTCCACTTGCATAGCCACCAGTTCCCACTGCCACCGATGGTCTATATCTTAGTAAGATAAAAATGGATTTTATGAGACTTAAAAATAATTTCAATGGAAAAATGAGGTTTTTAAGGCTCATCGCTCGTTGAAGACCGTCAATCCAAAGTCCAATGATTTTATATCCTGCTTGGGGTACTTTGTCCATTTCAATTCTACCCAAGGCGCCCACAAACAAAATCTCCGTATGCTGATTGCGTAACTTGATTTCCTCAGCAATCGCCAATGCTGGAAACAAATGCCCTCCAGTTCCTCCACCTGATATGATCACTTTATAGGGTTTCACTGAGTATGATTAAAGGGTTTTCATTTTTTTCTTGTATCTCCTCTGAGTCCGCTTCCGCTACTTTCTGTCCTGCACTTACACTGAGGATCATTCCAAAGGAAATACAGGTCATCCATGCAGCAGTACCACCACTACTGATTAAGGGTAGAGTTTGTCCCGTTACAGGAAAAACTTGGAGTGCCACTGCTATATTTACAAAAGCCTGAATAATGATTGGCAAACCCAATCCCAACACCAAAAGTTTACCGTAAACAGTATCCGATCTGTGGGCGATCACTACAATTCTGAAGAGAATGATCACATATAACAAAATCAAAGCACTGCCACCTACCAATCCGAATTCCTCCACGATGATGGCATAAATAAAATCAGAGGAGCTCTGAGGTAAAAAGTTTTTCATTACACTTTTTCCAGCACCCTGTCCTAAAATACCCCCCGTAGCAATAGCTGTTTTGGCTCTTTCTATCTGATAATTTCCAGTACTATCTGCATTGTTAAAATTTTCTATTCTACTCATCCAAGTATCAATCCTATTGGGAACCAAGTCCGGATAGGCTTTGGCAACCAATACAAAGAAGACTGCCATTATCAAACCCACCGACATCATTCCCAAGAGGTATTTTATGGGATATCCGCCCAAGAATACCAAAAGGAGTACCATAGAAAAAAGAAGAACAGCGGTGGACAAATTGGAAGGCAAAATCAATAGAACCACTAGGAAGACTGGCATCCAAAGCGGAAGAACAGAAGATTGAAGTCGGAATAGCTTGGGATTGTCTTTGGACATCAAATGGGCCACATAGGCCAAAAGTACAATCCCTGCTAGGGTAGAAGTTTGAAAGCTAAGCCCCACAATGGGGATTCTGATCCAACGATTGGCATTGGCTCCAGCAATTACATTTCCTTGAGTAGCCGTATAAATCAATAAAAAAATAACCAAGGGAAGGGCCAAAATGGAAATCCCTTTAAAATATTGATAGGGAGTTTTGTGAATGGAATACATCAAAACAAAACCAAAAACCATTACGATGAAATGCTTGAATAAGTGACTCCAAGGGGTACCCTGACCAACAACATAGGTCAAATTGGAGCTTGCACTAAAAACCGGTAGAAATGAAAAAATCGAAAGCAGCGCCAAGGATACCCAAAGTACGCGATCCCCTAAAAAATGAATTTTTCTATTTTTCATTAACTATATTTATAATTCTTTGACCGCTTGTTTGAATTGATTCCCACGATCCTCATAATTCTTAAATAGATCAAAACTTGCACAGGCTGGAGACAACAAAACTGTTTCATTTTTTTCAGCAATTTTGTGTGCCACCCTTACGGCTTCTTTCATGGATTGAGTTTCCACCATTATATCGGTTATGGGTTGAAAGGCATCGATGATTTTGTTGTTGTCCACCCCCAAACAGATGATGGCTTTGACTTTCTCTCTAACCAGTGGATACAATATTTCGTAATCGTTTCCTTTGTCTACCCCTCCTACAATCCATACCGTAGGTGTGCTCATGCTCTCCAGGGCAAAATAGACGGAATTGACATTGGTAGCCTTGGAATCATTGATATATCGAATGTTTTGAATTTTCAAAACCGGCTCTAATCGGTGGGGTGCCCCCTTAAAATTCAATAAACTCTCGCGTATCGTTTCTTTACTGATATCCAATAGGTGAGCCACTGTAGAGGCTGCCATCGCATTCAATAAATTGTGCCTTCCTTTTAAGGGAAATTCCATTGTATTTATCATAGTCTTGTTTTTTTGAGTTTGAATCACGATATGATCGTCTTCTTCATAGGTTGCAATGGCATGATTTTTTTTTATGCCAAATGGATGAATAGTGGCCTGGGTATCGATTTTTTGAATGGCCTCTTTCAATTGATCATCCATTGCATTAAAGAGCAGAAAATCACGTTCGGTTTGATTTTCGGTAATTTTTAGTTTGGATTTTAAGTATTGAATAAAATCGTGATTGTATCGGTCGAGATGATCCGGGGTGATATTAGTTATGACTCCAATATGAGGCGTAAAATTGACGATATTATCGAGCTGAAAACTGCTGATTTCCAGCACAAAATATTGACAGTCATTTTCAGCGACCTCTTGGGCAAAACTGTTGCCTATATTTCCTGCCAAAGCAACGTCATATCCCGCATTTTTTAGAATTTGATAGGTCATCATCGCAGTGGTGGTTTTACCATTGCTGCCAGTGATGCCAATCAATGTAGCATTGGTAAACCTTGAGGCAAATTCTATTTCGGAAATCAAGGGGATCTTCTGTTCCTGTAATGATTGGAGCAAAGCTGTGTCGGAGGGGATGCCTGGACTCTTCATTATATAATTTGCGTTGGACATTTTGGAGAGGGTATGTTGGTTTTCCTCCCACTCAACCTCCAGGCGATCGAACATTTGTTTGGTGGATAGAGATATGCTACCCTGGTCGGACACAAAGACCTCAAAACCTTCTTTTTTAGCCAAAACAGCTGTTCCTCTTCCGCTTTCTCCAGCTCCCAAAATGACAATTTTTTCTTTCATTATCGTATTTTGAGGGTTACGATGGACAATACCGCCAACAGAATTCCAATGATCCAAAAACGTGTAACGATCTTACTTTCATGCAATCCTATTTTTTGGTAATGATGGTGCAATGGAGCCATTTTAAATATTCTTACCCCTACGCCTGTTTTTTTACGGGTGTATTTGAAATACCCTACCTGAAGGATTACCGATAAGTTTTCGATAAGGAAAATTCCACACAGTAGTGGGATCAATAGTTCTTTTCTTACGATCAGTGCGATGACAGCAATCACCCCCCCAATAGTCAAACTACCTGTATCTCCCATAAATATGGTAGCTGGAAAAGTATTGAACCACAAGAAACCGATCAAAGCTCCCGAGAAAGCGGCGACGAAAATAACCACTTCGCCCACTTTGGGGATGTACATGATATTGAGATAATCTGAAAAAATTAGATTACCAGACACCCATGCAAAAATGCCCAATGCCAAAACCATTATGGCTGAGGATCCCGCGGCCAAACCGTCAATCCCATCGGTCAGATTGGCTCCATTTGAAACTGCAACAATGATAAAAACAACTATGGGGATGAATACCATCCAAGTGTAGGCTTTCAAATCCTCTGAAATCCAACTGATCAAATCCGAATAATCAAATTCATTGTCTTTTAAAAGCGGTATGGTGGTCAAAGTGGATTTTTTTGCAGTCGAAAATACTTCTTGGATATTTGTTGTTTTGGCAACTGCTTCTACTCTGAGCTCCTCTTTTACGGTTACTTCAGGGTGAAAGTAAAGCACAGCACCAACAAACACTCCCAAAAGGATTTGGCCTGCCACTTTGAATTTGCCCTTAAGCCCCTCTTTGTTTTTTTTGAATATTTTGATATAGTCGTCTATGAAACCGATCAGCCCCATGGCCAATGTGGTCAGGATCAGCAGTAGGATGTAGATATTATCCAATTGTGCTAAAAGTAAAACCGGAATCAAGGTACCTAAGATGATAATGATCCCCCCCATCGTTGGGGTTCCCGTTTTTTCAGTTTGTCCCGCCAAGCCCAGATCTCTAACGGATTCCCCAATCTGTTTGTTTTTAAGAAATCGTATTATAATCCTACCATAAATCAAGGTGAAGGAGGAGGATAAGATCACGGCCAATGAAGCTCTAAATGTCAGAAACTGGAACAATGTAGCCCCAGGGAACTGAAACTTTTGCTCTAAAAAATCAAAGAGATAGTACAACATGAGTTATTCCGTTTTAAAAAATATTGCTTTGGCTATTTCATAATCGTCGAAAGGAATCCGCTTCCCTTTGATCTCTTGGTAGTTCTCATGTCCTTTTCCAGCAATGAGAACGACATCCCCTGGTTGAGCCAATTGATAGGCCACTTTGATGGCTTCTTTTCTTTGGGTAACGTTCATGGTTTTTTTGAAATCCACTGGATCCACTCCTTCATTCATTTGTTCAATAATCATTTCTGGATCTTCATTCCTCGGGTTATCAGAGGTGAACAAAACTTTACTGCTCAACTGGGCTGCAATGCCGCCCATGATAGGTCTCTTTTGCTGATCACGGTCGCCACCACACCCCACCACTGTAATGAGACTTTCATTTTGAGTTCTTATTTTATTAATGGTATGCAATACATTTTTTAGTGCATCTGGCGTGTGGGCATAGTCCACCACTACCACCACCTTATCTGGGTTTTCAAATGTCTGGAATCGTCCGGGCGCACCTTTCAATCGGCTGATGGATTTGAGGCATTCCCACTCCTCTTTTCCTAGAAGCTTTGCCGTAGCAAAGACTGCCAAAATATTATAGGCATTGAATTCGCCGAGTAGCTGAGTCCAAATTTCATTATGATTGATCTTCAACAACATCCCTTTGAACTGACTCTCCAAAACTTGGGCAGAAAATTCAGCATAACGATGCAATGCGTAGGTATGTAATTTTGCGTTGCAGTTTTGAATCATCACCTTGCCATTTTTGTCGTCCACATTGATCAAGGCAAAAGCTTCGTTTGACAAGGAGTCAAAGAGGATTTTTTTGGTATCGCGATAGGATTTGAAAGTATGATGATAGTCCAAATGATCGTGGGTCAAGTTGGTGAATACAGCACCAGCAAAGCTTAAGCCTGTAATTCTTTTTTGATGAATTCCATGGGAAGAAACCTCCATAAAACAGTAGGCCATCCCTTCTTCAATCATGGCATTAAGGTGCTTGTTGAGGGTCAAAGGATCTGGAGTAGTATGCGAAGCCTCATATGCAAATTCACCATATTTGATCGATAAAGTAGAAATAAGTCCCGCCTGGGGGGCTTCGAAATTGAACAGATCAAAAAGTAGCGTTGCCACAGAAGTCTTTCCATTGGTTCCAGTGATTCCAACAAGTTTTAGTTGATTCGAGGGATTGTCGTAAAAATTAGAGGCCACCCATCCCAAGGAAGCTCTGGAATCGTTAACTTTAATATAGGTTATCCCGGGTTTTAGATTTTCTGGAAGCCCCTCACAAATAATGGAATTGGCCCCTGCTTCAATGGCTTGGTCTATATACCCATGTCCATCGGTCAGGCTCCCTTTAATCGCTACATACAGCCCGTCTTTTTTAACTTTTCTTGAATCCATAGCAACATTACTCACAGCGACATCAGTAGAACCTGAAATTCCCTCGATGGACACTTTGTATATTATTTCTTTTAATTTTTTCAAGACAGTACCAATATGATCTTTTGATTGTTTTTATAGTGCTCCCCTGCTTTCAGAGATTGTTTGACGACTTTTCCTTGGCCTTTAATAACCACCTCCAGTCCCATGGGTTCTAGTAATGATAAAGCTTCCATGGGCGTTAAGCCTTTTAGATCTGGGATGACTTCACTGGGAGAGAAAACTGCTGTTTCCTTAGAGGTCAGTTGGTTGATGAGGTCCATTTTAATTTCTACCTGAGTCGGTAGGGCATTGTGAATTTTTTTGGCAATTTTTTTAAAAACGGGAGCCGCTACTGTCGAACCATAATAGCCCTTGGATTTATCGGGTCGATGGATCACTACTATACAAGAATACTTGGGAGCCTCGGCAGGAAAATAGCCAACAAAGGTAGCGGCGTATTGCACTTCTTTTCCTTTGACGTTATAGTCCAATTGGCAGGTTCCGGTCTTTCCTGCAATGCTAAAGTCATCGTCCTTTATATTGTAGGCAGTGCCCCATTTTTTATCCACCACATTGAACATCATCTTCTTGACCTTATCAATGGTAGATTGAGAGCATATGGAAGGGTTCAAAACTATTTTTCCAAAGGTTTGATCTGATGCTTCTCCATAGGATTCTATCTTTTCGATGAACCGAGGTTTTACCATCTCTCCATTGTTAGCAATTGCATTGTAGAATGTAAGGGTTTGAAGCGGTGTCATGGATACACCGTAGCCATAGGCCATCCAAGGCAAATCCAGTAAATCCCAATCCTTTTTGTCATCGGGATGAGGGATTTTAGGTATTCCTTCCCCCCAAATAGGCAGGCCGATTTTTTTGTTAATGCCTATGTTGTACAAACGGTTGACAAACTTTTCGGGGTTATTATGATAGTTATCTTGAATGATTTTCACCATTCCAACGTTGGAAGAGACCTCAAAAACTTTGGCTGCGCTAATCGTTCCGTATCCTCCTTTTTTAGAATCACGTACTTTAAATCTTCGAAACATGGTGTATTCACCATTCCCAGTGGCGATCTGCGTATTTTCATCCACAACCTTATCCTCTAAAGCAGCCACCATCGCCATCAACTTGAAAGTAGAACCTGGTTCATGCGACTCCCAAACTGCATAATTTCGTTTTTCGTAATAGGTGTCATATTTTGTCCTTCCCAAATTGGCTATAGCTTTGATTTTTCCAGTGTTGGTCTCCATTACCACTGCACAGCCATGCTCAGCATTGAACTTTTCCAATTGTTCCAACAAGGCCGAATGGGTTATGTCTTGAATATTGACATTGAGCGTGGTATAAACATCATAACCCTCTGTAGGTTCTTTTTCGTTTACATCGTTGATGGGTTTCCATTGACCACCTGCAATTTTTTGCTTGAGTCGCTGACCTGGTTCTCCTTCTAGGTATTGGCTAAAAGCACCCTCAAGACCCAAGCGTTTTGACCCACCATCATTTTCCGAGATGATCCTACCTACTGTTCTTTCTGCCATTTTACCCAGTGGATGTTCCCTTACCATTTCATGTTCAATGATCAAACCACCGCGATAGGAAGGCAATTCAAAAAGGGGGAGCTGCTTTATTTTTTGCTGTTGTGAATAGGTCAGGTTTTTGGCGATCAATAAATACCTGTTTTTATTTTTTACCGCTGCATTGAGCTTTTCGGAGATTGGTTTTTCCTCGAGCTCTAGTATTTCAGACAAGCCTTTGATTAGGGCCTTGCTGTGTTTGTCAAACAATTTTTTAGAGGGAACAGCAGCATCCCATCTCACTTCATAGCGCGCCATGGAAGTAGCCAAAATACTCCCGTCATCTGCAAAAATATTCCCCCTACTGGGTTGAATGACATCTTTCTTTAAAGTCCCTTTAGCGGCAATTTCTCGGTATTTTTCACCTTCAGAAAATTGGATCTCTACCAACTTCCCTATCAACACAAATGAAAAGAGCAAAAGACCAAAACCTACCAAGTAGGTTCTATTCATTATTTTTCTTTGCTTATCCATCCTTATTTTTTTACAAACAGTTTAATGGGGGAAGTTTTTGCAGGACCGATACCCAGGGGGCTTAATTCCACCATGATTTTGGTCTCCATTTTAAGGTTCATCAAAACCGTTCTTTGTTCCACAAATTCGCTTTTCAGCATTTTGATTTCATCACTGAGCTGAGCGATTTTAAAAATTTTCTGATCGGCAGCATGACCACTGGAAATCATAATGAGAGACAGCATGGCCAGAAACAAGATGACCCGCCAGTTTTTAAAGGCATCATCCTTCAGCAAAAACTCCAATTTCAATAGATACAATAGCTTTTTCATACCCGCTCTGCGATTCTTAACTTTCCACTTCTGGCCCGATGATTTTCATCGATCTCTTCTCCACTTGGGGCCAACATTTTTCCTACCTTTTTTAGCGGTAAATTCCTGTTCCCATAAAGATCGGAGGTTGCCATACCCTCAAATTTTCCCTCGCGTATAAAAACTTTAACCAAACGATCCTCCAAAGAGTGATAGGAAATACAAACCACCCGCCCCCCTTTTTTTAATACTTCTACGGATTGTTCCAAAAAAGACTTGATCACCTCAAGCTCCGCATTAACCTCTATCCTAATGGCCTGGAAAACCTGGGCTATGGTTTTTTGGAAGATATGTTTTGGCAAAATGGGACTGAGAAGATCTACAAGTTCTTGGGTGGATTCAATGGAACCATGCGTTCTATAATGAATAAGCCGTGCTGCTATTTTTTTGGCATTGCGCAACTCTCCATATGCTTTGAAAATGTTTTGTAAGTCCTCAAGGCTGTAATGGTTGACGACCTCATGAGCTGTCAAAGGGTTTTGAGTGTCCATTCTCATGTCCAAAGGCCCCTCATAACGTGTAGAAAATCCCCTTTCACCCGAATCAAACTGATGGGAGGAAACACCAAAGTCTGCTAAAATTCCATCAACTGTTCCAATACCATAAAACTTCAAAAATCGTTTGAGGTGGATAAAATTTCCATGTATCAATTGAAATCGATCATCCTTGATTTTGTTTTGCTGAGCGGCCTCATCTTGGTCAAAAGCCAAAAGCTTCCCTTTGTCAGAAAGCCTCTCAAGGATGGCACGAGAATGCCCTCCTCCACCAAAAGTTACGTCGACATAGATCCCGTCTGGATTGATATTCAATCCTTCAATAGCTTCCTCAAGCATTACGGGTCTATGATATATCGTCTTCATTTTGGTCCCCCATTACTTCTTCTGCCAGCGAAGCAAAGTCTGTAGTCGCTTCATCGATAGCTTGTTCGTAGAGATCTTTATCCCATATCTCAAGAATGTTCACTACCGAAGATACAACCACCTCCCTGCTGATATTGGCATGGTTGATTAAATCTTTTGGTATCAACAATCGGCCAGTGGTATCGATGTCCAACAATTTTACTCCTGCTGTAAATCGACGTATGAAATCATTGTTTTTTTTCTTGAAACGATTCAGCTTGTTCACTTTCTCCATCAAATCCTGCCATTGATCTAAGGGATACAATTCCAAGCACTGATTAAAAACAGCTCTTTTGATTACAAAACTTTTGTCCAGCTGTTTCGAAAGCTGTTTTTTCAATGCAGCAGGAACCATGATGCGCCCTTTGGCATCCGCCTTGCACTCATATGTACCGATGAAATGCTGCATGTTGCTTTCGATCTATGAATTCATATCAAATATAAAGCAATTTTACCACTTTTTACCACATTCTACCACATTGTTAATAAGTTTTGCCATTTTTTACCACCAGGGGATGAAATCTGAAAAAAAATTAAATTCAAATCATCCAATTGAATTTGAGTATATTTGGAAATATTTATTTAAAATGTTTGAAAAACAGATTATTACTGAGGAGAAGTACCGATATGTAGAAATAGGAGAGGGCACCCCAGTAGTCATCTTACATGGTTTGATGGGAGGTTTAAGTAATTTCGAAGGCGTAATGAACTACTTCCCTGATAAAGGATACAAAATATTGGTTCCTGAGTTACCCGTTTATGATTTGCCATTGGTAGATTCTACTGTAAAATCATTGGCTGATTTTCTCAATGGATTTTTGATCTTCAAAAAGCTTAGTGAAGTAGTGCTATTGGGGAATTCATTGGGTGGACATGTTGCCTTATTGTTCACTAAATTCCATCCTGAAAAAGTGAAGGGATTGATTATTACAGGAAGTTCAGGCTTGTATGAAAACGCCATGGGTGATGGCTACCCCAAACGGGGAGATTACCAATACATCAAAACCAAAAGCGAAGAGGTTTTCTATGATCCCAAAGTCGCTACTAAAGAAATTGTAGACGAGGTTTTTGAGTCTGTTAACGACAGAAACAAACTGGTGAGAACTTTATCTTTTGCTAAAAGCGCCATTCGTCACAACATGGCGAATGATTTGCCACTAATGCAAACCAAAACAGCTATTATTTGGGGGGCTCAAGACAGCGTTACCCCACCCAATGTGGCAGATGAATTCAATTCTCTGCTCCCCAATTCCGATTTGTATTGGATTGACAAATGTGGGCACGCCCCCATGATGGAGCATCCCGATCGTTTCAATGAGATCATGCATTCTTGGTTGAAAGAATACAACATTTAAACCTACAAAATGAATGTTACCCACGCCGAATTTGTGGTCAGTAACACCCGAGTAGAAAACTGCCCAAAAAGCAGCTTGCCCGAATATGCATTTATTGGGAGATCTAACGTGGGTAAATCATCATTGATCAATTTGTTGTGCCAGCGGAAAAGACTGGCCAAAACCTCCTCTAGGCCCGGAAAAACCCAGTTAATCAATCATTTTTTAATCAACAAAAATTGGCATCTGGTCGATCTACCCGGCTATGGTTATGCCCGGGCTTCCAAAACTCACAAAAAAACCTTTCAAAAATATATTGTAGACTACTTTAGCAAAAGGAAGGAATTGGTTTCAGCTTTTATTTTGATCGATATTCGCCATGAGGCACAACCCATTGACCTCGATTTTATCAAATGGTTGGGCGAAAATCTCATTCCATTCGCCATTGTTTTTACCAAATCCGATAAAATTAAAGAGGGGGAAGTCGAAAAAAAAGTAAATCTTTACTTGGAAATCCTAAAAAAGCAATGGGAGGAACTTCCTCCCTATTTTGTTACCTCCTCCGAAAAGGGTTGGGGACGTGAATCCCTCTTAAACTATATAGAAAGCATCAACCAAGGTCTCTCAGCTTCCCAATCAACCCTTTTTTAAATTGAGTTTTTCAGCAAAATAATCACAAAAATCCCTCATCGTTGCCGTCATTTTTTCGTCTTGAGTCGCTCGCAGGTAGGTATCACTCATTGTCAAAAGGGTTTGATGAAAAAACATCTTCATTTGATCGACTGGCATTTTCTTAATCCAAAGATCCATCCGAAGGGTCTCCTGCTTTTGACCATCCCATAAGGCCAAAAGCATTGCATCTGCTAACTCATTCTCAACCCCTCCATCAGGAGCTGACCAAATTATTTTTTCTGGCACTTTGTTTTCGTCTAAAGTGACCTCTATCTGGATGGGACTCTTTTTTTGTGGCATTATCTTCTGGGTTTATAGTTTGATTTTGAGAACAGGGTTTGAGCTGGAAGATTGAGTAAGGCTTGAATTTCCGTTTTCGGATGACGCTCCATATAAGATTTAATGATTTGCCATCCCAACCAAATTCCAATCCGCCCTGGAGATTCATTGTCAATTTCTAAATAAAATTTTGAAAAGGGAGCGGGGTCAACAAATCGTTTTGATAAGGAGGGCTGGGTATTGAACAACAACCTTTTTTCTATAAAATACTGCCAAATAAACACCTCGTTGTCCTTGACCCAATTCAATTGATCCTGGGTATAGCCCATTTTTTGGGCATCAGTAGTGTTGGGTAAAACCAAGTCTTTGATATAAACTTTTTTTCCGTGATAAATCATTTGCGACAATAGCGACCGATCTTCAATCGGTTGAATAATAAATTCTGCAAATTTATCCACCACATGAGAAGTAATGTACTCAGAATCCATTTCTTGTCTTATGTATTGAGGAATGCCCTCATACAATTTGTGGTTTGGTCCCAAATAGGTGTCCAAGGAAATGAGCACTAAAGAATCTGCATAAATCGTTTTGCTCTGATAATCGACATTATTGATCAATCCAATGATTCGTGGTTTTTGTGTCTTGGGGAAGTAATATTTTATATGTTTAAAAAGAACCTCCAACTTGCTCTCTAAGGCCTTCATCGATGGAAATTGATCCTCTACATGCTCCAATAAAAGCAATTGTAAACTGTCCTTTTGTCTTTTGATCCATACGCTATCATCAAATTTTTCGGGAAATAGGAAGGGATATTTGATCTTCAAACGTGGGATATCCTCCACTTCTGATCCATGAAATTGCTGATCGAACCTTTCAATGGTTAGGTCCATGGGAATCGAAAGGATTTCGGATGTTTTTTGGGAGGTGTCCTCACAAGCACTATTAAGTATCAAAACAAACAGGCACATGAAAAATAACCAGGGACAGCGAACAATCAATCTCATTTAATTGGATTTATTTTAATTCCAACGTAACTTAGATAAACAAATTTAAGGCTCTTTAATGAATAAAATGAAAACCCCTGAAAAAGTAGTCAACCATATTGTAAAATGGCTTGAAAATTATCTGAAAGAATCAAGAATGAATGGCTTTGTAGTAGGTGTTTCGGGTGGCATTGATTCTGCGGTTACCTCCACACTATGCAGCCTTACCAAAGCCCCAGTTATCTGCTTAGAAATGGGCATTCACCAGGAAACTGATCAGGTTTCTAGAGCGATGGAACACATCCATTGGTTGGAAAAAAAATTTGACAATGTGAGCCACCACAACATTTCATTATCTAGAGTATTTGACCATTTTGTCGACTGTGTCCCCCCCACCGATAAAGAGCAAGAAAAATTATTGAGTCTCGCCAATACAAGGGCAAGGTTAAGAATGACTACATTATATTATTTTGCAGCATTGCACCGCTATCTGGTGGCGGGAACAGGAAACAAAGTTGAGGACTTTGGGGTAGGTTTTTACACCAAATACGGAGACGGAGGGGTTGACCTCAGTCCCATTGCTGATTTGCTCAAATCAGAAGTTTATGAGATTGCCAAGTTTTTGGGAGTATCAGAATCCATTCAAAAGGCACCGCCAACGGATGGCCTATGGAGCGATAACCGGACGGATGAAGATCAGATGGGAGCCAGTTACGATGATCTTGAATGGGCCATGAGAACATTAGAAAAAAACACCTCCCTCGAAGGTCTCAATCAGAAGCAAATGGAAATAATCGAGATTTACATGAAGTTTAACCGACAAAACCAACACAAGATGCTACCCATACCCGTTTGTAAAATACCTTCAGAGCTAATGATGTAGTTTTTTAAAAAAATTTTATTAACTTTAGGTTATAAATAATTCGCCCCAAATTATGATTAAGATAGCCATTATCGACCCACACCCTATTGTGAGGTGTGGTTTCCAATACTTTTTTTCGGATTTTGATCAAATTGATGTTGTAAACACCTCAGCTTGTCTCAGCCAATCCATCAAGTACTTAGAATCTAATCCGGTTGACATCCTCATCTCAGAAATGGTATTGAGCGATGAAACGCCCACCAATTTAATCAACAGAGTCAAAGAGGTCAATCCAGAAATCAACATCGTTTTTTTTACTGATGAAGACCAGGAAATCTACAGCATTCCTCTGCTCAAGGCTGGCGCATTGGGCTTTTTGTCTAAAAACGTTGATGCCTCGGTCATGGCAGATGCCATCCACAAAATCAATTGCTACAAACTCTACATTACCAATAATTTCAACAATGAATTGAGTTTGGATTTGGATTTAGAAAAACCCCGAAACGACTACGGAACCCTCTCCTCAAGAGAAATTGAAGTGCTTAAATTCCTCACCGAAGGCATACGAAACATTGAAATCGCCGAATGTTTGAAGATCAATCAAAAAACCGTGAACACCTATAAAAATAGAATGATGCACAAACTCAAAGTAAACAATCTGTTTGATTTATACGTTCAGGCCAAAAATCTAAATTTGGTTTAGAGTACCCGATTCAGTTTGTTGGACAGTACTTTTTTGAGCTGCTGATAACTCATGATCTCTTGAAGCGTTTCCTGATTTTCATGCTGCGCTTTGGTTTCCACTTGAAGTTCCTCAATTTTCTGATCAACCAAATAACGTCTGATGGACAGTATGGTCTCACTCACCAATTGTACCACCTCACTCCCTTTGTCCTTTACAAAAACGTTTCGCTTTTCCCAATCATGTAGCTGATGTTGCTCCTCCTTCATGATCAAATCAGCAATGATTTCGTTCTGAGCTAAATCCTCCGTTTGCATAACCTTTTCAAGGTTTAATTCCTCCGAACTACTTTGATACAATGCGATCAACTTGTAAAAAATATTTTTAAAAGCTTCATTACTCAACTCAATTTCATCTTGTTGTAAGTCTAAAAATATCTTTTCATAAACTTTAGCAGACATATATTGTGTTTTGTGAACCAAAGCACCCTCCTCATCGGGAACCAATACAATGTCTTCAAAATTCAATTCCAAATCACCATAAGTCAATAAAATTGCAATGATCTGTTTTTCCAATTCGAAAGCCCGATTGACCTTACTCGAGGCATCCACTGTCTTTTTAACCAGTTCGGCAGTCGGGTATGAAATCAACCTTTTCGTCCCTTTCTGTTTATTTCTTTTGTTAATTTGAGCCAAAGCACTGAAGAGGGCATCTTCAGAAATTTGCATAATCTCAGCACAATTCTGAATATAGATTTCCTGCTTGATGACATCGGGTATCTTTGAAATACTATCGACAATTTCGTTTATGGTTTCCGCCTTGCCAATGGGGTCATTTTTGCCCGCATCATTCAATAGTGATGCTTTGAATTGTATAAAATCTTTGGACGCTTCTTCCAGAAAAGCAATAATCTCCTCGCTAGAATGCGATTTGGCAAAACTGTCGGGATCCTCTCCCTCCGGGAAACTGCACACCCTCACATTCATTCCTTGTTCAAGAATCAAATCAATCCCTCTCAGAGAGGCCCTCAGACCAGCAGCATCTCCATCGAACAAAACCACGATATTGGAGGTCAATCGATTGATCATTCGGATCTGATCGACAGTCAGGGCAGTTCCTGAAGAAGACACTACATTGGTAATCCCCGACTGATGCATTTGAATTACATCGGTATATCCCTCTACCAAATAGCAAACATCGTTTTTGGCAATGCTTTGTTTGGACTCATATATCCCATATAGGGCTTTGCTTTTGTGGTAAATTTCGCTTTCTGGAGAATTGAGATATTTCGCAGTTTTGGACTGCTCCGAAAGTATTCTGCCACCAAAACCTTGTACCCTTCCAGACATACTTCGGATGGGAAAGATTACCCGCCCTCGAAAACGATCCACTTTGCGATCTTCATTCACAATCACCAATCCGGTTTTCTCCAGAAATTCGAGTTTATAACCTTTCTTTAGTGCTTTATTGCTAAAATCATCATAGGAATCCATGGCATAACCCAAGGCGAATTTTTTGATGGTTTCGTCCTTGAATCCTCGCTCTTTGAAATAGGTCAAACCGATCGATTTCCCCATTTCCGTCTCCCACAGATTTGTTTCAAAAAATTCCGAGGCATATTGAACAACCAAAAACATGCTTTCTTTGGTGTCTTTGACCTGTTTCTCCTCAAGGGTTTCCTGCGTTTCCTCTATTTCAATATTGTACTTTTTGGCCAAGTAGCGTATGGCCTCAGGATAAGTAAAATGTTCGTGCTCCATTAAGAAAGCAATCACATTACCCCCCTTACCACTACTAAAATCCTTCCAAATTTGTTTGGCTGGGGAAACCATAAAGCTCGGCGTGCGTTCCTGTGTAAAAGGACTGAGCCCCTTGTAGTTGGCTCCAGATTTTTTGAGGTTCACATATTCTCCTATCACCTCCTCCAATCGGGCCACTTCATATACTTGATCTATGGTACTTTTTGATATCAAAGCAAGGCGAATATTTAGATAAAAATAAAATTATATACTCAGGGAACAAAACCGAGAGAATTTATTTGGAAAGCCCACTTTTAAATGCTGCGTTCAATTACAAAGTTTACCATTAACTCCAGCGCATCTCGGTATTCGTTTTGGGGAAAAGTTTTAAGCACTTTGATCGCTTTGGAACGATAAGATTCCATTTTTCTTTCTGCAAATTCAAGCCCACCAACTGCTTTGATCTTGCCGATGGCTTCTCGAACCCTTTTCTTGTTTTTGTTGTGATTTTTGACCGTATTTATCAACCACTTTTTTTCCGATTCATCCATCACATTCAAAGCATGGATCATGGGAAGGGTCATTTTTTGTTCTTTGATATCGATTCCCGTAGGCTTGCCGATTCTCTGTTCAGAGTAATCAAACAAATCATCTTTGATCTGAAAAGCCATCCCCAATAGCTCACCAAAACCGTGCATTTTAGAAACCTGATCCTCATTGGCCCCAACGGATTGAGCGCCCATTGCACAACAAGCGGCCAAAAGCGTTGCGGTTTTTTGACGAATGATTTCATAATATACCTCCTCTGTTAGGTCAAGGTTTCTTGCCTTTTCGATTTGTAAAAGCTCACCCTGACTCATCTCTTTAACTGCTACGGAGATGATTTTCAACAAATCGAAATCTTCATTTTCTATGGAGAGCAATAGTCCTTTGGAAAGTAGAAAATCCCCTACCAAAACGGCTATTTTATTTTTCCACAATGCATTGATGGAGAAAAATCCCCTCCGCTGATTGCTGTCATCCACCACATCATCATGAACCAAAGTGGCCGTATGGATCAACTCTATCACTGAAGCCCCCCTGTAGGATCTCTCATTCACCTTGCCATTGGCCAACATTTTGGCCACCAAAAAAACAAACATGGGGCGCATTTGTTTTCCTTTTCTGTTGACAATAAAATGAGTGATTCTGTTGAGTAAGGCAACCTTCGAAGACATTGAAGAAGTGAACTTTTTTTCAAAAAGCTCCATCTCTTCATAAATGGGTTCCTTAATTCGCTCTACCACTTTCATTTCTCTGTAAAGATACCACTATTCGAGATGGAAAAACAATCTAAATATTTTCGGATTTGTTGGCCAATTGGCCACAGGCGGCATCAATATCCTTCCCTCTTGATCTTCTAACGGTCACCGTAATTCTATTGGCCTCCAAGGCAGTTTGATACGCCTGAATGCGCTCTTTTTTGGCTTGTAGGAAATTGTCATCTCCAATGGGATTGTACTCGATCAAGTTCACCTTGCAGGGTATGGATTTACAAAAATCAACCAATGCATTGATGTCCTCCTCTTGATCGTTGATCCCATCCCAGACCACATACTCAAAAGTAACGGGACTTGATGTTTTTTCATACCAGTACAATAAGGCACTGGATAATTCCTCTAAAGGAAATTTTTCTGCAAATGGCATAATATTTTGTCTTAACTCTTGTCGGGCACTGTGAAGCGAGACGGCCAAACCAAAACGGACTTGATCATCCGCCATTTTCATGATCATTTTAGGGATACCCGAGGTAGAAACGGTAATTCTAGAAGGAGACATACCCAATCCCTTTGGGTCAGTAATTTTGTCAACCGCCTTGATCATGTTGTTATAATTCATCAAAGGCTCACCCATTCCCATGAAAACAATATTCGATAAGGGGCGGTTGAAATACAATTGACTCTGCTGATCCATCACCACCACTTGATCATATATTTCATCGGGGTTGAGATTTCTCATTCTTTTGATTTGGGCGGTGGCACAAAATTTACAATCCAAACTGCAACCCACTTGAGAAGAAACACATGCCGTTGTCCTGGTGGGAGTGGGAATCAGAACAGATTCCACCACCAAATTATCGTGGAGCTTAATCGCATTTTTTATGGTGCCGTCTTTGCTTTTTTGTTGTTGATCGATCTCGATATGATTGATCACAAAATGTGATTCCAATAACAAGCGAGTAGATTTTGAAAGATTGGTCATCCCATCAAAATCGTGAATACCTTTTTGCCATAACCACTGATATACCTGATTACCACGAAAGGCTTGATCGTTATTTTCACTAAAAAACTGCCTCAGGTCGTCGAGTGATAGCGATCGGATGTCTTTTTTGCTAGGGGGTGTCATTTTACATCCTTAGTGGGTCAATATCGGCTTGCTGATGAGACTATATAATGAGCATGGCATCACCATAAGAATAAAAGTTATACTTTTTCTTTATGGCCTGCTTATATGCTTCTTTAATAAAATCTACATCGGCAAAAGCAGATACCATCATCAACAGCGTGGACTTAGGGGTATGGAAATTGGTAATCATGCAATTGGCAATAGAAAAATCATAGGGTGGAAAAATAAACTTGTGCGTCCATCCCTGATAGGGATTGAGTGTTCCCATAGAGGAAACCGAGCTTTCCAAACCTCTCATGACGGTGGTACCTACTGCACAAATTTTTCGATTAGTGGTCAAGGCATTATTGACCAAATCACAAGCCTCTGGCGTGATGATCAACTCCTCAGAGTCCATCTTGTGCTTGGACAAGTCCTCTACCTCCACCGGACTAAAGGTTCCCAAACCAACATGTAAGGTCATTTCTGCTAAATCAATGCCTTTGATTTGAAGTTTTTTAATCAAATGCTTGGAAAAATGCAAGCCTGCTGTGGGCGCAGCTACAGCACCTTCATGTTTGGCGTAGATGGTTTGGTAGCGCTCCTCATCTTCTTTCTCTGTCGGGCGGTTGATGTATTTAGGAAGGGGGGTTTGCCCCAGTTCCTTTAACTTCGATCGGAACTCACGATAGGAACCATCAAAAAGAAAACGAAGGGTTCTTCCTCTGGAGGTTGTATTGTCAATGACCTCAGCTACAAGACTGTCATCATTCCCAAAATAAAGTTTATTGCCAATTCTAATTTTTCGCGCTGGATCAACCAATACATCCCACAATCGCTGTTCCTCATTGAGCTCTCTCAATAAAAAAACCTCAATTCTTGCTCCCGTCTTCTCTTTATTTCCAAACAATCTCGCTGGAAAAACTTTGGTATTGTTCAACACCATGACATCACCCTCATCAAAAAAATCAATAATGTCTTTGAAAGTATGATGACTGATCGATCGGTCTTTACGATTGAGTACCATTAAGCGAGACTCGTCTCTTCCAGCTGAAGGTCGTTGTGCTAATAAAATATTGGGAAGGTCAAAATTAAAATCTGACAATTTCATGGGTTGGTTTTTAAAGATGCAAATATAGGTGGTACAGGGGGGGATTGTCAAGTAAAAATCAATAAAATACTAAAAGATATCTTGATCAAATTTTATTTTTTTGAGGTCATCCCAAAAACCCGGGTAGGACTTTGAAACCACATCTGGATTTTTGATATTGATGGGAACAAGCAAACCCAATGGAGCAAAAGCCATTGCCATTCGGTGGTCATTATAGGTTTCTATAGAGATATTCTCTTTGATTGTACCCGGATGGATAAGCTCCAAAGTTTTGTCTGTAATTTCTACCTGAGCACCCAACTTTTCCATTTCAACTTTGAGGGCCACCAGCCGATCCGTTTCTTTGATTTTTAAGGTATGAAGCCCAGTAAGCTTACAGCCTATATTCAAACCCAAGCAAGTCACCGCTATGGTTTGCGCCAAGTCTGGCGTGTTTTTAAGATCTAAGGAAACATAAGTCGGTGGACTAAAGCCAGGGGTTTTAGACAGCTTGATTTTACCGTCAAAAAAAGTGGTTTCTACCCCCATTTGTTCATAGATTTTCACCAATGCTGAATCCCCCTGCATGCTTTCCTCAAAGTAACTGGAAAGTGTAATTTCACTTTCTTCGGCCAAGGCTACTACGGAATAAAAATAGGACGCAGAACTCCAATCTGACTCCACCTTCCATATATTTTCTTCTATTGCTTCAGCAGCTTTAATGGTGATTTGACTTCCATCAAAAGCAGCCTCAAACCCCAGTTGATTGAGGATACTTTGGGTCATCTGAATGTAGGGAACAGAGGTCGTTTCTCCGATCAATTCAATCACCAAGCCATTTTTTAAAGAGGGGGCAATCAACATCAATGCCGATATGTATTGGCTGCTGATGTTGGCTGGAAGGCCAATGCGGTTTTCGCTTAGTTCCTTGCCCTTTATGATCAATGGTGGAAAACCAGCTTTCCGCTCATAACGAATGTCGGCACCTATGCTGTTCAATGCCTCAACCAATAGCTTTATCGGACGTTCTTGCATGCGCTTTGAACCTGTCAGTACGACTTCTCTACCCTGCTGAACAGCATAATAGGCCGTAAGAAAACGCATAGCCGTTCCCGCATGATGAATGTCTATTATTCGTCCATTGCTTTTTAACCCACTGAGAGTAACATTTGAATCATCGGAAGAGGATAGATTTTCAATCTTGATCTGTGGATACAAAGCTTGGAGGATCAGCAATCTATTCGATTCGCTTTTAGATCCCGTGATGGTAAGTTCACCTTTGGCTACTTTGGTAGGGTGAAATAATTTCAGCTTCATTGAAATTGGCTATTTAAGTTTTGGGTTATTTTGGTGTCGATCGTGGTCTCTCTCCGATTTGATTTTCATTTTTTTATCAAAAGCCTTTTGAAGATCAACCCCAGTTTGATTGGCCAAACAGAGTACAACGAATATAACATCGGCAAGCTCCTCCCCCAAATCCTTGGATCGGTCACTTTCCTTTTCACTTTGCTCACCATATCGTCTTGCAATGATTCGGGCCACTTCACCCACCTCCTCCGTTAGCTGGGCCATGTTGGTCAATTCATCAAAATACCGAACACCATGGTCTTGAATCCAATCGTCAACTATTTTCTGGGCTTTTTTGAGTTCCATTTGCTGGCGAATTTAAAACTTTCCTTTCGGTAGGAAAAGTTTAAGTTTAAAAATCATAATATCCCCTTAATTTCGTCCAGTTCATTCACCATCTGGCAATGGCTGTGATCGGGTTCATTGTGTGAATTGAAGTGGATGGCCTGCATGCCTACATTTAAGGCCCCCAAAATGTCGGCCTCAAGACTGTCGCCAATCATTAGGGAATTCCCCGCAACCGCCTGGGTTTGATTTAGGGCATGCTCAAAAATAATAGGGTGGGGTTTTTTGTATCCCACTTTCTCAGCAGTAAAAATGTTTTCAAAATAAGGGGAAAGACCAGAGTTATTGATTTTGTGATATTGAACCACCTCAAAACCATTGGTAATAATATGGAGTTGGTATTGGCCTTTGAGCTCCTCCAAAAGGGAAATTGCCCCTTTGAAAAGGTTTGAAAAAGTAGACAAATACATAATGTAATGATCCGAGACCAAATCAATCTGAGCAGAGTCAAAATCAAAATCAATCGCTTGAAAAGTTTTTATCAAGCGCTTTTCCCTCAATTCTTTTTGGGATATTTTATTTTCACGATACAGCTTCCAATACTGGTGATTGATCCCATGATAAGCCCCCAAAAAATCAGTGAGATTGACATTAATATTTTGTTCTTTGAATATCTTCTCAAAGGTCAAGGATGAATTTTTCTCAAAATCCCAAAGGGTATGATCCAAATCAAAAAAGATGTGACGCACCCTATTTTTTTGAATCATGATAACGGATATACTTGATAAAAGATGGCTCCCAAGCATTTTCGGGATCCTCGCTGTTCAATAGGGTATTGGTAAAAGAAACCCCATGAAAACCGGAGGCAGTGGGTAGGTTATCGTAAAATTCCTGTAATTTTTTAAATGCATTGATAGGGGAAAACTTCCTCAATCCTTTCTCGTGGGCAACCATTGGAAAGAGCTTGAGTGAAGTTTGCAAGTCATTATTCAAATCGTAAAAATAAAAAGGCACAGCGGTAGAGGCCCGATAACCCACTTCCTCCAAATACCCCATACTATAATCTTCATGGATCTCCTGATCTAATAAGCTATTGTAGCCCCATGAAGCAGAGAGCAGTCCATAATGGAAGCGAACCGAATCAATTTTTTTGATAATTAATTTTTTTAAATTGGCTCTTTCCTCAACGAAAGTTTTGGCTTCCCGCTGCGCTGCATAGGAGGCCAATAAAGACACCTCATTAGTATCTGAAATATTTTTGATGAGGTTTCTAAATCCATAGTTGTTGGAGGATATCCCTCGGTCATAAAAAGTAGTTTTAGCAAAAAGAAAAAAATAGAGGGGCTGAATTCTATTTTTTTTAAAAAGCCGTTCCAACTCCTCAAAATTGTTGTAAGGATCTTTTTGTAAGTGCAATAGAACCAGAAATTGCTCAATAACGTAGAAAAAATCCAAGTGCCAAAGGGCGTTCAAAGTATCGGCAAATTTTAACAGCAATGATTTTTTTTGATACCGATAGGGATTTTCCACGGAAACCAGCGGTTGAAACTTTGGCTTTCTCCAGGAGCCATGTGGAAGCTCCGGAAAAAAGGCATACAATTTGTCTTTCAGCCTTACCGACCATAAATCGACCAGTGGCAATTCCAAAAAATTATTTTTGTGGGCGAGGCTTTGGTAGGGCAAGAAAGTTCCCAACTCGTCTTTTACATGCGGCAAGTACTCTTCATACCTGCTGAGCAAATAAAATGAAGCCGCAAAGATGTCATAAGGCAATTTAGAGGGTTTTTCCAACTTAAAAAACGCTGGAATGCCCGACCATTGGGATACTTCAATTTTAGCCTCCTGAATCCCTTTTTGAAAAAGCAATTCATGAGATTTAATAAAAAATTCATTGCCCAATGGCTGGTGGGTGTAACTCAATTTGGGACCCGAGTGTGAAACGAATTTCTCAATGGCAGTAGTAAAACTCACCGGAAGTTCCAAAATTCTGATAAAAACTTGCCTGAAAATATAGGTCAACCGCGGGGTAATTTTGTGGGAATAAACCAGTATCATTCAGATTATGTTTTCATCTTTAAAGCTAAAATAACGCTTTTCAGAGACAATAAGATGATCCAAAATTAGAATGTCGAAAGTAGCAGCAGCTTTTGTAATTTTTTGAGTGATTTCAAGGTCTTGTTTGCTGGGGGTCAGGTTCCCAGACGGGTGGTTGTGTGCCAAAATCATGGCCGTAGCTCCTAATTCAAGGGCGACTTTCAGGGCCAATCGAACATCCACTACCGTTTGAATGATCCCGCCCTTGCTCAAGCACTTTTTTTTAAGCAATCGGTTGGATTGATTCAAATACAAAATCCAAAACTCCTCGTGTTCCAATGGACTGAGCAATGGAGATAAAAATCCATATACCAAAGCACTGGAGGCAAACTGTTTTTTGGGGAGATAAGGCTGATTTTGAAGGCGGACAGCAATTTCCAAGACGGCTTTGATTTTCACTGCTTTTGCTGGCCCAACCCCTTTGAACTGGGTGAGGGCCTCCAAAGAAATCTTTTGTAAATCCTTGAGGCCATTTTTATGAGGGTGTAAAATGCGTTTCATCAAATCCACCGCACTTTCTCCTTCGCTTCCACTTCCGATAATGATGGCAAAGAGTTCTGCTACAGACAGGACATGTGCCCCTTTTTCTTTGAGCTTTTCTCGGGGTCGGTCATCAAGATCCCACTGCTTGATGGTTAATTTGGGGGCAGCATCTGACATAAAAAAGACTTGGTCTATAAAGATAAAAATTCTTTGCAGATGATAGTACTTAAGTAAATTTGACTTTTAAAGCCTCCCAATCTAAGGCTCCATAGTTACCCGAGCTCATCATCAATAAAACAGTATGATCATAAACTTGCGCCAATAAATAATCATGCAATTCTTTGGGGTCTGTAAAAACCAAAAGGTCGGCCCGACCAAAGGCTTCGATTATTTCTTGCGGAAGGATCGGTGTTCTATTTTTAATTTTAAGGGCCTCGGGATCAAAAAAAACGATGGGAAGATCGGCTTTTTCCAAACTGTCTTTGTAGTTTATGATAAATGAAGGATCCAAACTGCTATAGGTATGTAACTCTAAACAGGCTGTAATTTTGAAATCGGAAAACTGGGCTTTAACCGCCTCAGTTGTTGCCTTCACCTTACTAGGGGCATGGGCAAAATCCTTAAAAAGATAGGCAGAATCGGATTGCGCCAGTAACTCAAGTCGTTTGGACGCCCCTCTAAAACTGCCTATCGCCTGATAAAAATCATCTTCATCCACGCTCATCAATTGACACAGCCACTTCGCACCTGCCATATTTGAAAGATTGTGCCGCCCAAACACTTCTAGAGGAAGAGGGCCCTCATCGGTTTCCAAAAAGGTAGTACCTTCAGAAATACTGTGTTCCAAAATAGAATAAGATTCCTTTCTGATTGTATTTTGAGTATCCGCCACCATCTGGGACAATCCTTTATCCTCCTCATTATACACCAAAACCCCACCTGCGGTAATTGAGTCGATAAATCGCTCGAATTGCTGGTTGTAATCCGCTTCCGTTTTAAATACATTGACATGATCCCATGCGATACCGCTGACCAGTGCGATTTGGGGTTGATAGTGGTGAAACTTAGGTCTGGGATCAATAGGAGAGGAAAGGTATTCGTCCCCTTCAAGGACGATAAAATCGTTTTTCTCAGACAAAAATACCGAATTGTCAAAGCCCTCCAACTGGGCTCCTATCATATAGTCCACCGACTTTTGGTGGTAGTTCAACACATGCAATACCATGGCAGAAATAGACGTCTTGCCATGACTTCCTGCAATGACGACTCGGGTCTTATTTTTAGCATAGTAGGCAATGAATTCGGGATAAGAAAAAATGGGCAGACCCATCGCTTGCGCCTTCAAAAGTTCGGGATTGTCTTTTTTAGCGTGCATACCGAGTACCACACCGTCCAGATGGTCCTTAATCTTTTCGGGAAACCAACCCATTACCTCTGGGCATATTCCCGCTTGCTTCAATTGGCTCAGGGAAGGGTCAAAAATAGCATCATCGCTCCCCGTTATCTCGTGGCCGTTGTTTTTTAGCGCAATCGCCAA
>Ga0181563_10000502_pt1 | contig 36948 bp, 29 predicted proteins | sample 011ome_25_FD_133759 | JGI IMG/M metagenome (GOLD analysis project Ga0181563, IMG submission 133759) | Coastal salt marsh microbial communities from the Groves Creek Marsh, Skidaway Island, Georgia - 011512CT metaG (megahit assembly) | ecosystem: Environmental > Aquatic > Marine > Intertidal...
AAGGTTTAATGGAAGGTTTAATGGAAGGTTTAATGAAAGGGATTAACGGGGCGGAAGTGAATCCTCTACCCCGTTGTTCAGTCGCTTCTTAGGCTCGTTTAATGCGATAGGCTTCGAGATCACCGCCACTTTCAAGAACAGCTTTGACCCATTTGGGTCGAGCCCCTTTGCCACCGGCCCATTCTTCATTATTGGGACCTCGGTAAACAGGCGTCGACTTTTTCTTGGCGCTCTTCTTAGGCTTTGCAACTTGAACCACTTTTCTACCACCCTTAGCCGCTGAACCTTTATAGCCCAGATCTGCAGCAGAGATATCAAAGTCAGCAATCTTTTGTTTGATCTCCGCAATCACTTCCGCTTTTTGCTTAGCTATGATGGCATCGTGTTGTTGCTGAAGTGTTTTCATTTTCGCTTTAATACCGGCGAGTGTAGGCATTCTTGGTCTCCGTTGTAGTATCGGTTTGTTTAATTGTGCTATTAGTTATTGGCAGTTAATGAAACAGATCGATCGATTACATTAATTTGATATTAGAGGCTAGGGAAAAAGCGCCGTCTAAAACAGCATCATTGGTTAAATAATAAACATATTTTAAAAAAAATAAAAGTAATTATTGAAGATGCATTGGTATCGATTATCAATTAAAGCGATTTTGACATAAAAATTATGAAAGCTTTGTCTAATGTATGGCCTTATATATGGCCTAATATATGGTCGACTAGATTGCGGATAAAGCTCAAAAAAATGTATTCGTTTTAACGAGGCTGAACTTTATTATTGGTTCTCTCTACAAAAAGAATCTACAAAAAGAATCTACAAAAAGAATCTACAAAAAGAGTCTGCAAAAATGGTCGGCAAAAAATAGGCTCCCCTAAATAGCCGGTTTCAGTCGTCTGTACCAGCGCAAGTCGAAGGGGCACAGTTCGACCAATCGTCGTCTTCTGGGACTATGCAAAGATGCTGGGTACTGAATCCTGAAGCCAACCGTTTGCTTGACTCTATTGGTTATCCCTATTGGTTGACCCTATAAAGCTGTTAGGCTTGTATTTATTGTCAATTAGCTGCGGGAAATGCCATGAAAAGTGCTGCCTGGGTTCAAAGCCGATTGTCGATCGGATGCGTCTTACTATTACTTCTGGGGTCCAGTGGTATGGTTCGCGCTGCGACGGCGATCTTTGCCGGTGGCTGTTTTTGGTGTGTAGAGGCCTTGTATCAGGAACAGCCGGGTGTCACTCAAGTGATCTCAGGCTTTACCGGTGGCACGCATCCAAACCCGACCTATAGTGGTCTGCATACGGGTCATTACGAGGCGGTCGAGGTGACTTATGATGCTAGTCTCATCAACTATCAGCAGCTGTTGGACCTTTTTTGGCACAACATAGATCCCTTTGATGCGCAGGGTCAGTTTTGTGACAAGGGACCCAGCTATCTGAGTGCGATTTTTGTCGGTAATCCAACTGAGCGGGAACTGGCGGTGAGCTCAAAGCAGAAAGTAGCTGAACGTTTTTCCGGCCGAGCGATAGCCACAGAAATACTTGATGCAAGCCGCTTCTATCCGGTAGAGGCGAGCCATCAAGATTATTATCTGAAGAATCCGCTGCGCTACGGGTTTTATCGACGAGGCTGTGGGCGGGATGCGCGGCTGCAAGAGATCTGGGGCGCCGACGCGCACCACTAGCGATTCAAGTCAGCCATTTGCTGTGCCTGCAGGCAGATGGCGGCAGCTGTGAAGCAGTGCTTTTGTGACATGGCGAGCTCTGTCCGTTCAAGACAGTCTAATATCAGTGCGCCGAAAAACGGAAAGCCGATTTTACCCGTGACCTGGTGTTGTTCCTCGCCCTCCTGAGTCACGATATAGACGTTATTTTCCCGTGCTGGCTGATCCAGTTGCTGGCCAATATCGACATACTTGCGCAGCTCAATATAGCCTTTGCTGCCGAGAATGGTGGTTCGTCCGTCACCCCAGGTTCTCAGGCCATTCGGTGTAAACCAATCCATACGAAAATAACCGCTGCTGCCGTTATCGCCTATGACACTGAATTCACCAAAGTCTTCCAGTTCCGGATAGTCAGGGTTAGCGTAGTTAGCAGCATGGGCCATCGTCACAGTGGCGCCAGTAGCGCCACTGTAGGCCAGGTATTGTTCTGCCTGGTGACTGCCTATGTCACAGATAATGCCGCCATAGAGGGCCTTGCGAAAAAACCAGTCCGGACGAGCAGGAGCGTTCAAGCGATGTGGGCCAAGTCCGAGCACCTGTATGACGTCACCGATGACGCCCCCAGCCACCAGTTCGAGCGCGTATTCTGCCGCTTCATTCTGCAGCCGTTCGCTATAGCAACAGGCGTATTTGCGTCCGGTTGTGAGTACGGCCTGGCGTGCCTGGTGAAGCTGATCGAGGCTGGTGAAGGGCGTCTTGTCCGTGAAATAGTCTTTGCCATGCGCCAGCACCTGCAAACCCAGTTCGCAACGCTGACTCGGTATAGCCGCGGCGGCGACCAACATCACATCCGGATCCTGAAGGATCTCGTCAGCAGAGCTGGCGATCTGGGCCTGAGGATACTGGCGGCGCAGAAGCTCGACCTTTTTCGGGTTCGTGTCATAGATCAGTTTCAACACACCACCGGCTTGCACCAGATTAGCTACCATGCCAAAAATGTGGCCATGATCCAGGGCCATAGCCGCAAAGACAAAATCGCCGCGCGCACACACAGGTTTCAGGGTCCGTGCAGTTGGCGCGTAGTGCATACCGTCCGTCATAGTAGGTCAGTCCTTAGTAAGGCTCAAAATGAACCGGTTAAGTCCGTAATTTCAGTATTTGTCTCGGGCTTGCGCAGGGTCGAGCCGCGAATGAGACGCTTGAGAAAATTGGCATAGCGTTGGGCATTGATCGGTAGGGTGACCGGCTGCTTTTTAAGCGCAGAGTAGATCATCGCATTGGCCAGCTCGACGGAATGAATGCCCTCTTCGCCAGTGGCGAGAACCTGCGTACCATGGAGTATCGCGGCGGCGAAATTCTCCAGCACCTCGGCATGCTGCCCCCCCGTATCAAGTATGTCGAATTCAATGCGCGTGGTTTTGGGTTTTTCAAAGGGGCCGTTGTCTCGAATAGCCTCGGTTACTGTCGTGTCATTCTGCAGAAAAGTGATTTTGCCGTCTGCCGTGTCATAGACCAGCAAGCCCCGCTCAGCGGCGATTTCTAGTCGATTAATCCCGGGGGCCTCACCTGTAGAGGTGGTGAAGACACCAGTCGCACCATTGGCGTATTGAAGAAAGCAGGTCACTTCGTCCTCAACCTCGATAGCGTGGTGTTTGGCTACCGTTCCCTGCGCAGTGAGAGCCGTGGGCATGCCAAATAGCCAATGCAACAGATCCAGCTGGTGCGGACATTGGTTGAGCAACACGCCACCCCCTTCACCGGCCCAGGTTGCTCGCCAGCCACCACTGTCGTAATACCGCTGGGTTCTGAACCAGTCGGTGATGGTCCAGCTGATTCGGCGAATTTCGCCCAGCTCGCCACTATCAATCAGGTGTTTGATCTGCTGGTAATGCTTGTTGGTGCGCTGGTTGAACATGGCTGCAAAGACTTGCTTATCACCCAGCTGGTGAGCTTGAATGAGTCGTTCACAGTCGGCCTTGTGCACGGAGATGGGCTTCTCAACCAGCAGATGATAGCCCGCTTTCAAGGCGGCGATGCCAATGGTGGTGTGATCATAGTGGGGCGTGGCGATCAATATGGCATCGCAGACTCTAGCCCTGAGCAGCTCGTTGGCCGTGGCATAGCCTGGGCAACCATAGCGACTGACAACCTTTTCAAGCCTGACTGGGTCAATATCGCAGACCGCGCTCAGGGTGATGCTGTCGATCGACTCGAGTAGTCGGCAATGACTGGAGCCCATATTGCCCAGGCCTATAATGCCCAGTCGAACCGTCTGGGGTTTCCGTGGGTCTAAAAGCGCAGCAGCTTTTTCTGGTGTCACGATTGTTTCCTATAAGATGTCAGTCCGATTGTTTGCTTGCCGGTCGGCAGCCCCGGTTCAAGCTAGTTCAGGCCGAAACGCGTGTGCAAGAAGTCATAGCTTGCCTGCAAACAGTCAAACTCGTCGGCGCCATAGCAATTGTCTTGTTCAACAAAATAGTATTCGATGGGATGCCGCTTGGCCGCGTCAAGTATCGTTGGCCAATTCATATTACCTTGACCAACCGGGGCGAAGATGCGTTGATTTTCTGCATTGATGGCGAAGTCTTTGAGGTGCAGTAGAGGCATTCTGGCACCACAGTAGTCCACCCAGAGGGCTGGATCTGCGCCGCCTGCCTGGATCCAGTGGGTATCGAGTTCTGCCTTGAGCAGATTGGCGCTGGTTGAATCATAGAGGTGCTGAAGCCAGGGCTTGCCATCAAATTTTTGAAACTCATGATGATGATTGTGGTAAGAAAAATCGATACCCGCGGCATTAAGCTTGTCCGCGATGGGTTTGAGTTCTTCCAAAAATTGCGCCATACCTGCCAGAGATAAGTAGATTTTGGGTGGAATCATACCGACGGCTGTGTGGCGACATTGCCACAGTAGATGCTCATCAATGACACGATCCAGATCATGTCGGTAGCGGTCCCAGGCCACATGGGTGCCACCGATCGTGAGGTCATTGTCGGCACACAAATTGGCGATGGTCTGGGCATCGATGTCACCAAACGCGGAAATTTGAATGCTGCGATAGCCGATGCCACGGACCCTCGCCAGCGTTGACTTCAGGTCATCGGCTGACTGAGTGTATTTTCGCAAGGTAAACATTTGGACGCCAAGGACAGGTACCATACATAAATCCGCAAGATGTGAACTAGCGAGAGTATACGTGAATCATTCGTGCTTTGGCGATTCTGGTGCCTTGCCGGAAAAACACTGAGGGTCAGTGGCGGTAAAACTGAACTTGGAAGCGAATATCTGTAAACTGCCCTGGCGTCCGACACGGCATTCAATCCGCTTTTTGCAGTGCTTTGAATCGACGTGCTGGTTGGGTGATCCCCCGGCTAGCATTCAGCCGCTGTGTCTCGAAGTAAGGTTCAGCCTGCCTCAAAGAGCAACGATTAACGAGCAACGATTAACGAGCAACGATTAACGAGCAACGATCAACGATAGACGAAAGACGAAAGAATATAAGGTAAATGCCAAATGACAAAAGCCCGCGTCCTCCTGTTGGTGGTGATCGCCCTGCTGGTGACCAGTTTCTTTGCGCTCGAATTGGGTCAGTATTTAACCCTCGACTATATCAAGTCGCAGCAGGCTCAATTGAACAGTCTGGTGGCGGCGCATCCCCTTGTCGTTGCCGCTGTTTATTTCTCGGTCTATGTGTTGGTCACGGCTGTGTCCTTGCCGGGTGCCGCTATTATGACGCTCGCTGGTGGCGCCATGTTTGGCCTTGGTTGGGGCTTGTTGCTGGTGTCGTTTGCGTCGACGATTGGTGCGACTCTGGCTATGCTGGTCGCAAGGTTTCTGCTGCGAGATCAGGTTAGTCAGCGGTTTGCGCGTCAGATCAATGGCATCAACAAAGGCATTGAGCGAGAAGGGGCTTTCTATCTGTTTACCCTGCGACTCGTGCCGTTGTTTCCGTTTTTTGCTATCAATCTGGTTATGGGTTTGACCAAAATTTCGGTGCCAATGTATTTTCTGGTCAGCCAGGTGGGCATGCTGGCTGGAACCCTGGTGTATGTGAACGCTGGCACCCAACTGGCCCAGATCGATAACCTGGCTGACATTCTGTCGCCAGCACTGTTGATGTCGTTTGCGTTGCTGGGGGTGTTTCCGTTGTTGGGCAAGAAACTGGTGGATATTGTTCGCGCCCGCCGAGTCGTCGCCAAGTGGCACAAACCCGCATCCTTTGATCGGGATGTGATCGTTATAGGTGCTGGTTCAGGAGGTCTGGTGGCTGCCCTTATTGTAGCTACCGTAAAAGGCAAGGTGACCCTGATCGAGCAGCACAAGATGGGGGGTGATTGTCTCAACACCGGTTGCGTACCCAGCAAGGCGTTGATTCGATCTGCAAAGCTTGCCGCCGACATGCGTCGTGGCCCCGCGTTGGGTTTTCGACGTCAGTCGCCGGACTTTGATTTTGCGGACGTCATGGAGCGGGTCCAGCGCATTATCAAGACGATTGAGCCCCATGACTCGGTGGAGCGCTTTGAGGGCCTGGGTGTGAATGTGGCGATCGGTGCGGCAAAAATTCTCACGCCCTGGTCAGTGGAGGTCAATGGCCAGGTCCTGACCACCCGCAGTATTATTGTCGCGACAGGGGCCAGACCCTTTGTGCCGCCCATCAAGCATATAGATCGCATTGATTACCTGACGTCCGACAACCTGTGGGAACTGCGAACGCTGCCTAAACGTTTGATTGTTTTGGGCGGCGGACCCATCGGTAGCGAACTGGCGCAAGCCATGAACCGCTTGGGCGCTCAGGTGACGCAGGTAGAAATGGCGCCACGCATTCTGATGCGGGAAGACCCTGAAATCTCGTCCCTCGTTACTGCACGTCTTGAAGCCGAGGGCGTCGAGGTGTTGGTTGATCACACCGCCCGTGAAGTGTTGGTGGAAAATGGTGAAAAATACCTGCTGGTATCTACTCGTCAAGGTGAAGAAAAGCGGATCGCCTTTGATCAGCTGTTGGTCGCGGTTGGCCGCAAGGCCAATGTTACCGGCTTTGGCCTTGAAGAGTTGGGCGTGGTTATCACGGCCCAAGGTACGATCGAGGTCGATGATTACTTACGAACAAATTTTTTGAATATTTACGCGGTAGGTGATGTCGCAGGTCCCTATCAGTTTACCCACACAGCGTCTCATATGGCCTGGTTTGCTGCAGTTAACGCCTTGTTTGGCACCTTTTGGAAGTTCCCTGTGGACTACTCTGTGATCCCCTGGTGTACCTTTACCTCACCGGAAGTCGCCCGGGTAGGTATCAGTGAAACCGAGGCGCAGGCAGCCAATATTGCCTATGAGGTCACCACTTTTGATGTGAGTGAACTGGATCGAGCACTGGCTGATGAGGAGGCGTATGGCGTGGTCAAGGTCATCACGCCACCAGGTAAAGACACTATTTTGGGTGTGACCATCGTCGCGGATCATGCCGGTGACCTGATCAGCGAATATGTGCTGGCGATGAAATATGGACTGGGGTTGAAAAAAATCATGGGGACGATACATATTTACCCAACTCTGGCTGAAATGAACAAGTTTGCCGCCAGCGAATGGCGCAAGCAGCATAAACCGGAGTGGGCATTGGAGTTGGTGGGTCGTTACCACGCTTGGCGCCGTTCCTAGTCCGTCAGGCAGCGAATTTAAAGCAGGAAGGTTTTGACGAGTCTGCTAAGTCGTGGTGGCAGGGACTATTATCAAAGGCGAGTAATGATTAGCTACCAAAGGCGAGTAATGATTAGCCAGAATCACTTAGACCAGAAGCACTTAGATGTAGCCATTTAATGAACATCAGTTAGTCATAAAAACAGGAGTGAACCATGCGAATTGGATTAATGCTGGGCGCGACGGACGGACCCGACGGGACCCTCGAAAAATTGGTGAAGTCGGCCCAAGAAGCAGAGGCACTGGGATTTGATAATCTGTGGATGGCGAATATCTTTGGTTTCGACGCCATCAACGCCTTGGGCATCATCGGTTATGCGACCCAAAAGATTGGCTTGGGGACCGCAGTGACACCCAGTTATCCACGTCATCCAACGGCTATCGCCCAGCAGGCGTTGACCACGGGTGCCGCGGCTGCCGGACGTTTCAGTCTCGGAATAGGCTTGTCCCATCAGGTGGTGATCGAGGATATGATGGGCATGTCCTATGCCCATCCAGCCCGTCATATGCGCGAGTATCTTTCGGTGCTGGGCCCTTTGTTAAGGGGCGAGACCGCCAATTTCAATGGTGAGCATTATCGAGTCAGTAATTTCAATATTGCTGTGCCGGGCCGCCAGTCAGTGCCCTTGTTAGTGGCAGCGCTGGGACCTGTGATGCTGAAGCTGGCTGGCGAAATGGCCGATGGCACCGTTACCTGGATGACAGGTCCCAATACCCTGGCGTCGCATATCATTCCTGCCATCAATAAGGCGGCCCATGGCGTCGGTAAGCCCAATGCGGTTGTTGCCGCAGGCTTTCCGGTCGTGCTCACCAATGATGTAGAGGGGGCGAAAGCCATGATCGCCAAATCCCTGCAGGTCTACGGTGTACTGCCATCCTATCGCGCTATGCTAGATAAAGAAGGCGCTGCGGGTCCTGCGGATATCGCATTTGCCGGTGATGAAACCGAATTGCGCGCCAGAATCCACCAGCTGCGGGATATGGGGGTCACAGATTTTTGTGCTTCCATCGTCGAAACTGATGCTGCCACCACGCAACGAACACGGGAGTTTCTGGCGTCGGAGGTACAAGCCTGACCCAGAACTTGTGGCCAGGTGCACTTGAGCAAATGTTCGTGCCCCTCCGCCAACTCCGACGAAAAATAGAGCATGAAACTGGAGAGAAGACGGGATAGGAGGTAGACGGGCGTTGGTTGGCCGAATAGCATGCGGCCCCTGATCATCCAGGCGGGTCGACTCTATTGTTGCTCAAGCCGGTTACTCAGGCTTCTTACTTAGAGCTGGATCGCCACGACCCAGCTCGTCTCTGGTTTTTTTGGCCGTTATTGGTCATACCTTATATGGCATTCACGGCGACTTCGTGGCTGTGTCTGCGTCTGCGACTGCGCCCGGTTCCTTTTGATTAAAAAGCGCGCGAATGTCCTCGAAGATCGTGTAGCTGGCAGGAACCACAAGCAGGGTCACCACCGTTGCGAACAGCACGCCAAAAGCCAGGGATACCGCCATCGGGATCAGAAACTGAGCCTGCACACTTTTGTTGAACATCAGCGGCAGCAGACCCACAAAGGTCGTCAGCGAGGTCAGCACAATCGGCCGACAGCGTGTCACGGCCGCGTGAATAACCGCTTCCCAGACACTTTCTCCCTGGTTGCGACGGGCGTTGAGATTATGCACCAGCACCAAGCTGGAATTAACGACCACGCCTGACGCGGCAATGAAGCCCATCATGGACGGCATAGACAGTCCCGAGACTTGGCCGACGGCCTTCATGATCTGATGACCCCACATGGCACCAGCGAACGCAAAAGGAATCACGCTCATAATGATCAGTGGTTGGCTGTAGGATTTTAAAGGAACTGCCAGCAGTGCGAAAATCACGAATAGGGCAATGCCAAACATGGGGACTAGCGATGCCGCTGCTTCTCCCTGTTCTGCCTGCTCGCCCTCGAGGCTGTAGGCCACGCGTGGGTAGTCCTGCAATATCTTCTGAATGCCGCCGTTCCGCAGATCCGCCAGCACCTCGTTCGCGGTAATCTGGTTACGGTCTACATCAGCGACGACATTGACGATGCGTTGTCGGTCGGCGCGGCGAATCGTCGAAAAGCCGCGGCCGATTTCAGCAGATGCGACAGTCAAGAATGGCACTTCTGAGCCGTCGTTGGTTCGAATACGCATATTGTTCAAGGTGCTGAGAGACTGGCGCTCATCTTCTGTATACCGCACCATCACGCGAACGTCATCACGCCCACGTTGAATTCGCTGGGCTTCTTCACCATAGAAAGCCTGACGGACCTGGCGGGCTAGGCTAGCAAGAGTCAACCCCAGCGCTTCACCAGAGGGCAGAATGGCGAGTTTGATTTCCTGTTTGCCTGCGCGAAACGAGTCAGTGATATCGATCACACCGGGATACTCGCCCAGTTTTTCGCGCAAGCGAGTGGCGACTTCTCTTAGATCCTCGACATTGTCGCCCTCAAGCTGGATGTCGATGGCATTGCCCACCGTGAACAGGGCTGACGTGAACTTCAACTCTACCGCATCGGCAATCGGACCGGCGAGAGTTCGCCAGCGGTTTGTGGCCTCACGCGTGCTGATAGTGCGCATCTGGCTGGGCACCATTTGCAGGGTCACCTCGCCCAAGTGGCTGCCACCAGCACTGGGCGAGCTGCCGGATGGACCACCGCCCCCTGAGCTGCTGGGCTGACTACCCACGGCAGAAAGGATGTGAGTGACCGGAGGTGAGTCTGGATACTCGCGGGCAAGCTCATCTGCCAGCTGTTGTGCGGTTCGCTCGAGATGCAGCACAGCCGCGTTAGTGACAGCCGCGGGCGTACCCAGTGGCATGGTCAATTGGGCGATGGCCTGATCCGACTCGAGGGGCGGAAAGAACGAGAAGGGCAGGCGACCACTACCAACGATGGCGACCGCTGAGAGAAAGCTGGCAAGTGCCAAAGCCGCGGTGATATACCGATACTTGACGGCGAGTTCTACCAGGCTGCGAAAGCGAGTGTCGATCAATCGTTCAACGCCAGCGGAAAACCGTTCTTGAAGCCGAGCCAGTCGATTCGCGTTGCGTGACCAGATGCCAAACAGGTGGAGCAGGTACAGCAGAACCGCACTGGCGATGGCGAAACCGATATAGCTGCGAATATCCCAGGCGAATTCCAGCAGGGTGATGCCTATGATCGGAATCAGCAGCAGACCGACGTCTGTTTCAGCCGACTTGGATTCGCCGTGACTTAAATGAGAGGGCAGGATTAACTGGGACTCGATCAGGGAGAACGTCAGGCAGCACATGACAACCGTGGCAACCACGCCAAAAATCTGGCCAAAGGTACCCGGCCCAAGGAGGAGCGGGGTGAAAGTTGCGAAGGTGGTCAAGACCCCAAAAATCACAGGGACCGAGACTTGCTGAGTGCCAACGATGGCGCCCTGCAGCGGGTCACCCAGGCGCTGTTGGGTTGAGTGAACATTTTCGCCGACCACAATGGCATCGTCCACCAGGATGCCCAACACCAGGATAAAGCCAAACAGGGATATAATATCGATGGACAAGCCCAGAACAAAAGTCGCAAAGATAGCGCCAAGAAAAGCCACAGGTACACCGACGCTGACCCAGAAGGCCAGGCGAGGCTGCAGAAACAGGGCGAGCAGAATCAGCACCATCAAGAACCCTTGCCGCGCGCTGTTGAGGAGGGTTTCAAGGCGGTCCTGCAGGGCTTTGGAGCCGTCATTCCAGATGGTCAACTGCACACCTTCAGGTATTCGGCCGCGCGAGTTCGCGATATAGTCACCAACACTGCGCGTAATATCCATGATGTCCTGACTGCCAATGCGCGAGACTCTAATAAGCGCCGCTGGCTTGCCGTCGAACCGAAGCATCTGGTCAGTTTCAGCAAACCCATCAACCACTGTCGCCACATCTTTCAGGTACAAGCGGGTGCCATCCGGTCGAGTCTTCAGGACGAGCTTCTCATATTCGCTACCCCAATAGGCCTGACCCTTAGCGCGCAGCAAGATTTCACCGCTGCGGGTCTTGATTGAGCCGCCTGGCAGATCCAGCGATCTTAGTCTCACGGCTTGGGCGACATCATCAAAGCTCAGACCGTTTCGGCGCAGCGAGGCCTCGGACACTTCGATGGAGACCTCATAGGGGCGTGTATTACGTAACTCGACTTGAGTCACGCCTGGCAGCTTTGCCATATCGTCTCTAACCTGCTGGCCGATCACTTTCAGAGTACGCTCGTCAGTCGGTCCTGTGACGGCAATATCCAGTACCGCCCGAACCACCGTGACCAGATTAACGATGGGTTTTTCCGTCTCTGCGGGAAAAGTGTCGATGGCATCAACTCGATTCTTGACGTCATCCAGTGCCTTAGACTTGTCAGTGTCATCAAAAAGCTCGACGGAGACCGTGCAGATGCCCTCGTTGGCGTTCGAGCGAATCTGCTTGATGCCCTCGATGCCCTCGAGTTCCTCCTCGATCCGTATGCAAACCCCTTGCTCTACCTCCTCCGGTGCGGCACCCAGATAGGGCACGCTGATTGAGATGATCGGCACATCCAGATCAGGAAAAGACTTTTGTGGCATGGCAACGATGGCGACTAGGCCCGAGAGAATGATCAGGCCAAGCAGTAAGTTGGCAGCAACGTGGTTGTTGGCAAACCAGGCGATAGGTCCTTTCATGATGATTTGACCTGGCTGCCAGTAGCGTCAAGGGTTCTTACTCGCATGCCTTCAAGGGCATTGTCGAGGGGCGAGATACAGAGATGCTCGCCAACATTGAGGCCTGCGCTGATGTAGATTTGTTCATTAACCTGGCGCAGTATCTGCACATCTCTATGGCGCAGCTGGTTGCTTCCATCGACAATCAGTACCTGATTGCTTGCTCGCAGAGCAGCCCGCGGAATGATGGCGATGTTCGCGACTTCCTTGCCGTGTATCTCCGCATCGACGAACAGACCGACGGCCAGCGGCGGCCGGTCACCAAAGGTTTCATAGGGTTGATCAATCTGCGCCACGACATTGATCATTCGAGTCTTGGGATCAAGTTCACCTTCCGTACGTACCACCTTACCCTGCCACTGATGCTCCGCACCGGCGAATCGTGCGGTGAGTGTGACCCTGGCGCCGGTGGCGCTCGAAACGGGACCTAAAGGCAGGTTCAGGAAGGCCAGCTCCTCATCATGAATCGGTAGTCGGACTTCCGCGTAGTCAGTTGCATAGATAGTTGCTATAGGATTACCACGGTTGACAAATTGACCGATATCAACCTTCTCTGTTCGCACTCGACCGTCAAAGGGCGCAAGAATTCGAGTGCGCATCAAATCACGTTCGGCGCGCGAAAGCTGCGCGCTGGCCTGGCGCAAGGTCGCTTCGCTGATGCGCAGCCGATTGTTGGCGTCGTCCAGCTGGGCGGCGCTGGTCAGTTGGCGTTTAACCAAGTCAGCCTGCCGTTCGGCGTCCTTGCGGGCGTTAGTCAAGTCGCTTTCGGCTCTGGCGAGACCGGCTTTGGCCTGCTCGAGTGCCAGGGCATAATCCAAGGGCTCGATCCGCAGGAGTTCTTCACCCGCTTTGAAAAAACCGCCTGAAACCAGGCTGGGGTTAACCTGGATCACTCGACCTGAAACCTCTGGAATCAACTCGCTTTCTGTGCGGGGAGTGACGGTACCATGGGTTAAGGCGCTGAGCTGGACCGTTTGCAGCTCGATATCCATGACACGTACCAGTGGTGCTAATATCTCGCTCGGCTTTGAGTTCAGCTTGGGCCCGGTCAGCAGCAGGGCAGCGGCGAGGCCGATGCCTAAGGCGACAATCACAAGGGGTAATATCAAACGTTTCACTGAACAGCTCCTATTGATTACGCCGGACTCGTGAGGCCGGCGACGACGAATTGTTGCAGGCGCTGAAAGGCCTGTATTTCTGTTTCTCTGTCAGACTTCGCCAGACCTAACGGGGTCGAATGGGCGAGCAAGTGAATCATCGCGCCAATCACAAAGTGAAATCGCCACTGCAAATCCTCCTCGGTCAAGTTGGGCAGAAGTCGCTGCAGTGCGCGAATGAAGCGGTCTGTGACAGGTTTAAATTCTCGCTCCAGCAGGGGCCGAATCAGCGACTGCGGTTCGCCGGCGACCCGGCCAATGATACGGGGCAGACTTTGATCCAGCTCACAATGGGTGAACGGTTGAAAGTAGGCGCCAATCACAGCTGTCACGTTGAGTTGCGCACCAGGCGCTTCGAGTCTATCCAGCGCTGCCAGGCGGCATTCATTCACCGGTGTCGCGCGCGCATGAAGGGTAGCTGCCAGCAACCCCTGCTTGGAGCCGAAGTGATAGTGGGCCGCAGCGAGGTTGACGTTCGCCGCTTCGGCAATCGCTCGCAAGGAAGTGGCGGCAAAACCCTGATCAACAAAAAGGCGCTCTGCGGCCGCTAGAATGCGGTCCTGAGTGCTGGCTTCAAGGTTTGTACTGGGAATACTAATGGGGCTGGTCTTCAATTAAACGATCGTTTGAACTATATAGAGAGAAGTGGCTTATTGCAACGCACAAGCGTGCAAAACAGTATTGATCGCGGATCCTGACGGCCCGGACTGGACAGTCTGGCGGAGCCGGGCTAAGTTGCAATCGCAGCCTGGTCAGCGATTCACCCGGTCGCAATACCTTCAGTCGAGTCAAGCCAGGCAGTGAGCTGCATCTACATGGAGAACAGGAAGTGTCAAAACTGAAGCGGCAATGGCTGCTCGGCTGGTACCTGCTGGCGGCTGTGCTGCCGGCCAGCTTGGCCGTGGAGTCACAGGACCAGCAAGTATTGGACCTTGCCATCGAGCTGATTCAGCGGGTGCGCTATGGCGCCCTGATCACCGTTGATGCTGACGGTCAACCCAGGTCTCGAGTGGTCGATGGGTTTGTGCCGGACCAGGACTTCGTGATCTGGGTTGCGACTCGGCCGAATACGCGCAAGGTGGCGCAGATCCGCGCGCATTCGGCGGTCACACTGTACTACTGGGATTCTGATCATCGCAGTTATGTGTCTGTCATGGGCCACGCCACCATCGTTGAGGATCTGGACACCAAACTGCGAATGCGACGAGAAACAGATTCTGCTCGGCTATACCCGCAGTTTCCTGAAGATTATGTGCTGATCAAGGTGGTCCCCAGTTGGCTGGAGGGCGTGTTGCCGGGCTATCGGGGCGACCCCGATAACTGGGCGCCGGTTTCCGTCGATTTACGGCGGCGCTAGTAGGTTAAGGAATGAACCGACGCCTTTGAACTGCGGCCTGCGTGGCCGCAATTCGAAGTGCTGGTTCAAGGCTATGGTTGAGTCGGCTATGCTTGAGTCGGCTATGCTTGAGTCGGCTATGCTTGAGTCGGCTATGCTTGAGTCGGCTATGCTTGAGGCGGCTTGGGTTAGCTGATCTCGTCCATGGAAGTCACAACCTTGGTCACAATGCCATAGGCGATAGCTTCGTCAACCGACATCCAATAGTCTCGGTCTGTGTCTTTCTCGACCTGTTCCAGTGGTCGACCTGTTTCGTCAGCGATTAATTTGTTGATCCGCTGCTTGGTTTTAACGATCTGCTGAGCCGCGATACTGATATCAGACGCGCTACCGACCGAGCCGCCTGAGGGTTGATGGACCAGATAGCGGGTGTTTGGCAAGGAAAAGCGATTTTCCTTTGCAGCCGCCAGGTAGATGGTCGTGGCAGCGCTGGCAACCCATCCGGTTCCTACCACGCGAACGACTGGCCGAATGTACTTGATCATGTCATAGATCACATCGCCTGATTCCACATGACCACCGGGAGAGCTGATATAGAGGGTTATCGGCTCATCGCTCTCAGCAGACAGGGCGAGCAGTTGCTCGGTCACAGAGCGAGCCAATTTCTCATTGATCTGGCCAAATATAGAGATGGATCGCGATTTGAACAGTTTCTCGTCCATAAAATTCATCGAGGAGACTTTCCCGTCCTTTGATTCTTCATTCATCATTGCCGCAATTCCTTAAAAATAGGTGCTGCCCTGGGTTTGGGCTGTTATTCGCCCGGCGAAGAATAGCAGCGGGCTAGTGTGATTGCTACCGGTGGAGTCGCTGGGATCGCGAGGATCTTCCTCGCGGCGTCGAAAAGCCGGCTGCCAGCACAAGTTGGGGTTGAAGGCGCTCAATTACAAGGCTTTGCAGGCCCTTCGAGAGTGGAATTGTCACTTGATTTGTTGCCGGGCATTGCGCATTCTCGGGCTTGGATCGATTCTGATGCGGCAGGCCGGAGGCGTTGAATGAGTGAACTGAAGTTGGGTATTCAAATGGGCTACTGGGGTGCAGGCCCCAACCCCAATATGATCAGTATGGCTCAAGAGGCAGAACGCCTGGGCTATGATGCGATATTCACGGCCGAAGCCTGGGGCTCGGATGTATTCACGCCTCTGGCCTGGATGGGTGCCAACACGGAGCGTATTCGGTTGGGAACTGCCGTTGCCCAATTGTCAGCTCGGACGCCTACGGCGACGGCCATGGCGGCCTTGACCCTGGATCATTTATCAAAGGGCCGTGTGATTTTGGGATTGGGTGTGTCTGGTCCCCAGGTGGTTGAGGGCTGGTACGGGCAGCCATTTTCAAAACCGCTGTCCCGAACTCGAGAGTATGTGAATATTATTCGCCAGGTACTGCAGCGTGAGCAGCCTGTGTCGAATCCGCAGGGTGAGCACTATCCCTTGCCCTATCAGGGCGAAGGTTCCTGGGGGCTGGGCAAGCCACTCAAGCCTATCACTCATCCTTTGCGGTCTGACCTGCCCATTTTTCTCGGAGCAGAGGGGCCTAAAAATGTCGCGCTCGCGGCTGAGATTGCCGACGGCTGGCTGCCTCTATACTACTCACCTTATCGCCAAGAGGTGTATGCAGATCAGATCAAGGGTGCCAAGCCGGGATTCGAAATTTATCAGGGCGTCAGTATTAATATCTGCGACGATGACGACCTTGAGGCAGGCTTGATGCCGGTCAAGATGGGGCTTGCATTGTATATTGGCGGCATGGGTGCCAAGTCACGAAACTTTCACACTGAGCTGATGGGAAGAATGGGTTTTGAAGCTGAAGCGAGAAAGATTCAGGATCTGTTCCTCGCCGGTCAGAAAGACGAGGCGGTACGCGCTGTGCCAACGGCCTTTGCTGACGAAATTTCACTGGTGGGTTCGGTGGCACGAATTCGCGACCGACTGCAGGCGTGGCGAGAAACGCCGGTCACCTCCTTGTTGATCAATGCGCGCAGTGGCAAACAGTTGCAACAATATGCGGAGCTGGTGCTGGGCTAGGCGGTGAGGCTGAGCCAGGCTACGAATCAGGCTCTCTATCAGGCTCTCTATCAGGGTCTCTACCAGGGTCTCTTCTAGGCTAGCCATCAGCATAGGCTAAAAGCGGGACTGGTAGACCTTGACCTGACTGAACTCTTTGAGTTCGTCGAGATCTGGGACCGTCGTGGCTGTCACGCGATCAATGATGTCATAGCCATGGAGCTCGACCTGTTTGAACCTAGAGTCGGCAATGATTACCCGCTCGGCGAAGTTTGGCAGCAAATCAAGCCAAGGAATATTGTCTCTGTCATAGAGCACGTCTGCCGCGATCACGAGATCTACCGGTTCAGTAAGCTGGTCTATGTCAGCCAGGGTTTCCAGGGCCACTTTATTGAGACAGGCATTGGCTTTGATGGCATCCAGGGCCATGGGATCAATATCGCAGGCAATCACTCGAGAGGCGCCAGCCAATGCCGCCGCGATAGCGACGACTCCCGAGCCGCTGCCGAAATCCAAGACCGTTCGACCGGCAACCAGCGCTGGATTAGCGATGATATGGCGGCCAAGAACCTGGCCGCTGGCCCAGCAGAAAGCCCAATAGGCAGGTTCACGAAGAATTGCCTGAACCTCGTCTTCGGCCAAGCGGTGGCGAGGGTAGTCGGCAGTGATCAGATAAAGACTGATCGCCGGGCACAGGGGCAGGGAGGTGGCAGCCAGGCGAGCGGCACTGATGGTAGTTGCCAGGTTGGCTTGAATGCGCTCGAGCAGCATGGCGAGTCAATCATTTGGCTTGGGTTTAAAGAGCAGACTATCAGCCTTCGGCACTGACAACCAGTAGCTGCTGCGTGCAGCAAGCCTTGTCACAAGATCTTCAGAGCCGCAGCGGCGAATGGTTAAACCGTCGCCGTCTAAACGACACGCATCTGCGGTATAAATCGGCTATTCTGTGCAAGAATGCAGGCCAGGGTCAAAGGATGCTTGGTGGACAAACGCTCATTAAGCTGGAGATATTTCATGATCACAGTGACACCCCGATGGCTGGCGGCACTAGGCTGGCTGACGATTTCAACGGTTATTTCGACGACAGTTCTCGCGGCGGGCACGCAGGCATCACCCTCTGTTCAGCAAGGCGCTCGTCAGCAAGGCGCTCTTCTGCGAGAGATAGCCGTGGCGACTCAGCCTCAACGGATAGAAGCAGACATTCAGACCCTGGTCAATTTCGGGACCCGCCATACCTTGTCGGAGACGGTCTCTGAGCATCGCGGCATTGGTGCCGCCAGGCGCTGGATTCAGGCAGAGTTTGAGCGCATTTCGGCGGCTTGTGGTGGTTGCCTTGAGGTGCGCGTGCAAAGTGAGGTCATCAGCGGCCAGGACCGAATTCCTGTGCCAACTGAGGTCGTGAATGTCCTCGCCACGCTCAAGGGTACCTCTGATTCGAATCGTTATGTGATCATGTCGGGGGATATCGACTCAAGAATCAGTGACCCGCTGGATTCGACTGGTGACTCGCCTGGAGCTAACGATAATGCTTCGGGTATGGCCGGTGTCCTGGAAGCCGCTCGAGTCCTGAGTCAATACCGGTTTGCAGGATCTATTGTCTTTGCTGCCTTGTCTGGTGAAGAGCAGGGTCTTTTTGGCGGGCAGATCATGGCGCGGCAAGCAGTCGCTGATGGTTGGCAGATAGAGGGTGTGCTCAACAATGACATGATTGGCAATATTCGTGGCATAAATGGCGTGATCGATAACACGAGCGTGCGAGTGTTCTCCGAAGCCACCCGACCTGCTGAAACTCCAGCGCAAGCACAGATTCGCCGATTTACCGGCGGGGAGCTTGACTCTCCTTCGCGCAATCTGGCTCGGTATATCGACAAGATCGCTGACGAGTATATCGATAATCTGGATGTGATGTTGATCTACCGACTTGATCGATTCGGTCGCGGTGGACACCATCGGCCCTTCAACGATCAGGGTTTTGCCGGGGTTCGCATCATGGAAACCAATGAACATTATGACCGTCAGCATCAAGACTTGCGGGTCGAGTCTGGGCGCGCCTATGGTGATGTCCTTGAAGGTGTGGATTTCAAGTATGCGGCAAAGCTCACCGCCTTGAATGCCGTGGCATTGGCGTCTATGGCGATGGCGCCGGCGCCGCCCTCGCAGGTCACAATCGAGGGTATGGTCTCGCCGAATACAACGCTCAAGTGGGCTAAGGTTGCTGGTGCTGCGGGCTATAAAGTCTATTGGCGTCTGACCACTTCACCCCAGTGGACCTGGGGTCGGGAAGTGGGGGATGTCAGTGAACACACCTTGAAAAACATCGTGATCGACAACTATATCTTTGGTGTCGCCAGTGTTAACGCCGACGGGATCGAGAGTCCGGTGGTATTTCCCGGTGTCATTGGCGCTTTCTGGGAGTGAGCCATCAATGAGTTTGCAGCAGCGCCAAATCGGCCCCTTGACCATTCTGTTCGGCAAAGATAACGGCAAGTACCCGCAGGGAAATTCTCTGCTGATTCAAGGCTCGTCCCAGACTGTGATCATTGATCCCTCCTTGGGTGTCGTGGATCGCAAAGGCCATCTGCCACGCGTCGACAGGGTGCTGCACTCTCATGTGCATGAGGACCATGTGGCGGGCAGCCATTTATTCGCTGACGTGCCCTGGCATGCGCATGTGGAGGATCTGCCGGGACTGGCATCCATGGATGGTCTGATGGCGATCTATGGTTTTGATGACGCAACTCGCGGCAGCTTTGAACAGACAGTGCGCGAAGAATTTCATTACCAAAGTCATGAAGATATTCATGGTTTCAATGATGGCGATCAGTTTGATTTTGGCGGCGTGCGGTTAACCGTGATGCATACGCCGGGTCACACTCGCGGCCACTGTTGTTTTATCATCGACTGGGACGGCAGTGACGAGCGTCTGGTTTATCTTGGTGACATCGAGTTGACGGGCTTTGGTCCCTATTATGGTGATGCCTGGTCGAGCCTGGAAGACTTTGAGACCAGTTTGGAGAAGATACGCCAGCTTGATAGCCACTGGTGGCTGACCTTTCATCACAAGGGCTTGATAGAAGGGCGCACTGCGTTTCTTCCCTTGTTGGAAGCTTTTACCGCCATGATCGACTTTCGCGAGCAGAACCTGCTGAACTATCTGGCTGAACCCCGAAGCTTGGCGGATATCGTTCAACACCGTTTCATTTACCGCCCTGGCACCGGTGGTGTCATTGCTGATGCAGTGGAGCGGCGCAGCATGGGCATGCATTTGGACCGCCTCGTTCGAGATGGGCGAGTCACACAATTACTTGATCAATATCAGGTGGTGCGGGACTAAACCATACTCGGTGCTTCATCCAGCGGTTCGTGTAAGCCTGGTTTGGCTCTATCTGCCAGAGTAGGGTCGATGGAGCGGTACTTATAAAGGCCGTCTTCCTCGAAACGCTCGATACGATTGCGGCTGATGAGGCAATGCAAATGGGCAATACACTCTCCCAGTGCCATTATTTTGGTCATGCCCTCGAGTTTTCTGTTAAACAAAAACGGTAACAGCGCTACAGCAATCTGCGGTTCTACGCACTGTTCCTCAAGAATCAGCATGCGATCCTCATGATGGTCGATCAGTTGTTGCAAACGGGTCTGAACGCCATAAAAAGGCAGATTATGAGCGGGCAGGACCAGGATATCGTGGGGCAACAGAGACATGAAGCGCGCATGAGAATCCAACCATTTAACCATGGGATTGGCGTCCGGCTCAGTGGGATGGACGCTAACGTTTGAGGTGATGACGGGTAAAATTTGATCACCGGCGATCAGAAGCCGTAAATCCTTGGCATACAAACAAACGTGTTCCGGTGAATGGCCGCTACCGACGAGCACCTGCCACTGGTTGCCGCCTATCTCCAGGATGTCGCCATCTGACAGCCTGATATAGGACCCAGGAAAAGGATAATCTTCTGCCTGCGGAGTGAAGTTGCTGCGCATGTCGCGCATCTGCTCAAGCAGCGTCGGCGCAATGCCGGCTCGGTGAAAGTGGGCCGACATCTGCCAGTTTCCGCTTTCGCGCATCATGTTGCCCATAGATCGAGCCTGGTAGTACTCGCCGTGACTCATCATCAACGGCACCTTGCAGTGATCAAACAAAAATCCCGCCTGACCCGTATGATCCGGATGCATATGGGTGCAGATGACGCGCTTGACGGGTTTGCCATCCAGTTCGTTCTTAATAATGGAGAGCCACAGATCCTGTGTTTCCTGGCCGCGAATGCCGGTGTCGATAATATACCAACCGTCGTCGTCCTCAATCAGATACAGATTTATGTGGTCCAGCGACATGGGCAGAGGCATACGCAGCCAGCGGACACCCGGCGCAACCTCAAGCGTGGTGCCGGCAGCCGGGGCGGTCTGATAGGGATACTCAAGCGTGCCTGACTCGTGACTCATCAAATGTTTCCAAGAAAAAAACGTCGAGCATACACCATCGACAACCCTCGTGGTCGAATCTCGCTAAAATTGTCCCAGGGCCGAACGTGACTGAGTGCCTTTAGCTCAGGTCTGCTCCGGTCTTACTAGCTCAGGTGTTACTGGTATCCCCGACGTCGAACCAATAGTCTTGCTGCTGTTGGCGAATATGACCGGCAGTGGGAGTCGCAAAGTGCGTACCGATCACCAGCACACCTGAGTCAACGTATTTTGCCAACAAAGCATTTCTTGTTGCGGTAGAGGCTTGCTGATCATAATCAGCGCTGCTCGCCCAATCCGTTCTCGCCATCTGGCAAGGGTGGTGGAAGCTGTCGCCCGTGATCAGCGCCTCCTGGCCTTCCGAGACAATATGAACGCTGATATGTCCAGGTGTATGCCCGGGCGTGGGCTCCAGAAAAACTTCGTCGCAGACCTGATAATTGACGTCTACCAGATCCACCAGACCGGCGTCATAGACCGGGCGTACCGAGTCGCTCATGATGTCGCCGAAACTATCGCCCTTCGTATCCTGATCCCAGTATTCGTACTCTGTCTGACCGATCAGATAGCGGGCGTTCGGAAAGGTCGGTCGCCATTCACCGTTCACCAGCATGGTATTCCAGCCTACATGGTCAACATGCAGGTGAGTGCACAGTACGGTATCGATGGATTCTCTTGGATAGCCAGCCTTTTCCAGATCTTCTAAAAACGGCAGCTGCAGCAGATTCCAACCAGGTACGCTGCGTGGCTTGTCGTTGCCGATACAGGTGTCGACTATAATTTTACGGGTCGGTGTTTCAATGATGAGGGCATGGACGCTCATGATTAATTTGCCTTGCTCGTCGACGAAATGCGGTCGAAGCCAGTCAATGTCGCTAATCGCCTCTGGTGTCGCCTGCGGTAAAAGAAACCGAGTACCACCGGCGACCTGCATTTCCACCACGCGAGTGATCTTAACTTTGCCTATTTGCCATTGCTGCATACCGACTCCTTAACTTGATGTTTTTCCTTCGCAAAGACTTTTCTGAAAAGCGCCTTCTTGAAATTACCTGCTGCACTATACCTTATTTACTATAGATAGGCTTTTGATCCAGTAGCCAGCGCGGATCAAGGTTGCCGCCTCGCTGACGGCTGAGCGCAGGTTCCGGCAACGGTTTGCGAGTCTCGGGCTAAACCATCAGTCAGGTTGATAGCGGCTTAATTCCCGCGCCTCGGCGCGCTGTTTTAGGCTGACATTTTCGCTATGATGGGAAATCTGAATTTGAACTGAGAAGGGACCCCCTTATGACCACGGCCAGTGACCTGGACAGTATTCGCGAATCCGTGAAACAACTGTGTGAAAATTATGGCGAAGACTATTGGTTGGCGCTGGATCGTAGCCGCGGCTACCCCACTGAGTTTGTCAAAGAGCTCACCGAGTCAGGATTTCTCACTGTTCTGATTCCGGAGGAGTATGGTGGTGCCGGGTTAGGCGTGGTTGAGGCCTCGGTCGTGATGGAGCAGGTTTGCCGGTCAGGGGCCCATGCAGGCGCCTGTCATGCGCAGATGTATGTCATGGGCTCAGTGCTGCGGCATGGTAGCGAAGCCCAGAAACAGTATTACCTGCCAAAGATCGCAGCAGGGGAGCTGCGTCTGCAAAGCTTTGGCGTGACAGAGCCAACCACTGGCACGGATACCACGAGCCTGAAGACCTTTGCGCGCCGTGATGGTGACGACTATGTGGTCAACGGTCAGAAGGTCTGGATCAGTCGAATCGAACATTCCGACCTGATGGTGCTGTTGGCTCGCACTACGCCAAAAGACCAGACCAAGAAAAAAACGGAAGGTCTGTCAGCGTTTATCGTTGATGTGGGCGCTTCTGTCGGCAAGGGCCTGACCATTAAACCGATTGATTCCATGATCAATCATCACTCCTGCGAGTTATTCTTTGATGACCTGCGCATTCCCGCGGCCAATCTACTGGGCAAGGAAGGAGAAGGTTTCAAGGTCATACTCGATGGGATGAATGCGGAACGCATTCTCATTGCCGCTGAGTGTGTCGGTGATGGACGTTATTTTGTCGATAAGGCCAGCAAATACGCCACCGAGCGTGAAGTTTTCGGTCGACCTATCGGTATGAATCAAGGTGTGCAATTTCCCATAGCTCGCTGCTATGCCGATATTGAAGCCGCCTGGTTGATGGTGGAAAAAGCCGCGAAGATGTTTGATGCGGGACTTCCCTGCGGCGCTGAAGCAAACATGGCCAAGATGTTGGCTTCAGAAGCTTCCTGGCGTGCCGGAGATGTCTGCATGCAAACCCATGGTGGTTTTGCCTTTGCCAAGGAATATCATATTGAACGTAAGTTCCGCGAGACTCGGCTTTATCAGATCGCACCTATCTCAACCAATTTGATTCTGAGCTTTGTCGCTGAACATGTGTTGAAGATGCCCAGGTCCTTTTAATCCGGGAGTGATCTTGTGTTTGAATTGCCGGCTCGTGCGTTGCAGCTTCGTGATCAAGTAGAACGATTTTTTAATACGCGGGTGCTGCCGAACAATCCGCTCTGGCACGCTCAGGCCAGTACTGGTGTGGCTGAACCGGAAATTGAGCGGCAGCTGAAGAGTGAAGCCAGAGCGCTTGGCCTGTGGAACATGGCGCTGCCGCGTCTGGCCGACGACGAGCCAGGGCTGCGCTGCACGAATCTTGAGTTCACGGCAGTCGCCGAGGTGTTGGGACGTCTGGAGTGGGCATCAAGAGTCTTTAATTGTCACGCACCCGATGTGCCGAACATGGAGCTGCTGCAACTGTTTGCCACCGCCGAGCAGAAGGCCCAGTGGTTGAATCCGTTGCTGGCGGGCGAGATGGGTTCAGCATTCGTCATGACTGAGCCCTGGGCCGCATCCTCTGACCCGGCGAACCTGGAAACTCGCATTGTCCGTGAGGGAGATGAGTACGTCATCAATGGACGCAAGTGGTTCGGTTCCAATGCCTCGCACGCCAACTGTCAGCTGTTGATTGTCGTTGGCGTGACTTCGCCCGATGCGCCCAAGTCACAACGGCAGAGTCTGGTGCTGGTGCCGACGAATTCTTCGGGTTTTGAAGTGGTCAGAAACCTGCCAGTGTTCTCGCACCGATCGAACACCAATACTCATCCGGAAATGATCTTCAAGGATGTGAGAGTTCCGGTCAGCAATCTGCTGGGCAGTGAAGGGGCTGGATTCGCGATGGGTCAGGCGCGTCTGGGCCCAGCGCGTCTGCACCACTGCATGCGGGCGATCGGTGAGTGTGAAGTGCTGATCAGCCTGATGGTTAAGCGCTCCAGAGAGCGAACCACCTTTGGCAAACGCATCGATGAATATAGCTCGACTCAGGAAGCTATCTCTTTGTCTCGAATTGAACTGGATCAAGCCAGATTGCTGGTGCAGCGCGCCGCTCATTGGCTGGATACCGTGGGCAACAAGGCAGCGCGAAAACAAATCTCCATGATTAAAGTGGCCGTCTCACGGATCTATCAGGCGATTGCTGATCGAACCATTCAAATTTATGGCGCTCGCGGTGTAACCGCAGATACTCCGGCGGCCCAGGCGTTCAGTCGCGCCCGCGCATTTCGTATTTATGACGGTCCGGATGAGGTGCATCTGCAAACGATCGCGCGGCTGGAGGCGGCAGAACAGGATGACGGTGACGGGGCAGACAATCTGGCACACTATCTGTTAAATACTGGCTGTTAAATACTGGCTGTTAAATACTGGCGATTAACGCCCTTTAGCTGCAAGTAGCCGCAGGGACCGGGTGGCCAAAGGGGACAGGTGCCACTGCAGCGGCAAAAAACCGAGTATGACGCAGAGGCGGCATTGAAAAGCAGTTAACTGTCGAATGGCAGTGCAAAGGGTTTATACCGTGACAAAACAGCAATCAGGAACAGACTTATGAAAGCCGCAGTGTATTACGAAACCGGTGCCCCTGAGGTGCTCAAGTATGAAGAAGTAGCCGATCCCGTTTGCCATCCTCGTGGGATTTTACTGGCTGTCGAGGCAGTCAGTATTGAGGGCGGTGATGTGTTGAATCGTGCCGGTGGAAATCTGACGCACGTGCCTCATGTGGTCGGTTATCAAGCTGCGGGTACCATTATCGAAGTCGGCGCGGAGGTCAGGGATCGCAAAGTGGGGCAGCGAGTAGTCACCTCCGGTGCCGACGGTTCTCATGGCGCGATACGTGCAGTCGCAGCCAGAGGATCCTGGTTACTGCCAGACAGTTTGAGCGTTGAGGTAGGTGCCTGTATCCCCATTCCGTTTGGTACCGCTGATGACTGCCTGTTTGAATTTGGTCGTCTGCAAGCTGGCGAGACAGTGCTGGTTCAGGGCGGTGCTGGTGGTGTCGGCCTGGCTGCAATTCAGCTCGCGAAGCGGGCGGGAGCGAAGGTCATTTCGACGGCGTCCAGTCAGGAGAAGTTGGATTTTCTTTTAACATTGGGCGTTGATCATGTCATCAACTATGTGGCGTCCAATCTGCTCGACGAGGTGCGCCGCATCACAGATAACAAGGGTGTCAATTTGGTCGTTGATCCCATTGGCGGTGAGGTGCTGCAGAACAGTATTCGTGCTTTGGGCTATCGAGGCCGAGTCACGACGGTGGGTAATGCGGGTCGAGAGGTGATGAAGTTTGACTTGAATGGTCTGATGGGCATGAACCAATATGTTCACGGCGTCTTTCTTGGCGCCGAGATTGCCACTGACCGAGTCTACAACAAGATTCAAGCGCATATTGAGGCCGTCGCCAAGGGTGAGTTGAAAGTCTTTATTGACAAACAATTTGCCCTGTTCGAGGCCGCCGCAGCTCATGCCTATATTGAAAGTCGCCAAGCGATCGGTCGAGTGCTGCTGATCCCCTGATCGAGCCGATTCGCACAAATTAAGCGTGAGCAGGTCAGGCTCGAGTGCGATTGGAGAGAGAATAATGGCAAAATGCTGCCATGATGCTGCAGGCTCAAGGGGCCTGTGATCAAGTCATGGGATAAATAGGCTTAAATTGCGATAAATGATGCTCAGGGAAGAGCCATTGAAGCGAAAGGAAAGCGCTGTTATGCGAAACCAAGCCCAACAGATTGCGCTGTTGAAGCCAATGCTCATTGGTGTCATCAGCGAGACCAACGGTATCAATCTGGAAGATACGTTGGAGCTGTTATGCCTAAATCCGGCGCTCAAAGATAAGCCCGAACTCAGTAACGCGGTTGCCGATTTCAGAGACGACCTATGGCGTTTTCAGCAGAGTACAGTCCCCATTAGCAAACTGTTGGACTCGTGCGTCTGTGGCGCCTTGTTCGAATTTTTCAAAGACTTTCCGTTGCCTTATTTTGAGGCCCATAGTCATCTGACAGGGTCCCTGTCGGCTGAATTTATTTTTCCAAGACTACAAGCGCTTCTGCAAGGACCGCACAAGTTAGATTTGGAGAATAAGATTGCCGAAGTTTATGGTGCCAGGGCTCTACCCATCAACAGTGTTCGAGATGTCAAAAATCTCATCACACTGCAGGACGGCGAGCAATTTTCCACCTACTTGCAGATTCTCTATCTGGCGAAGACGGTACTCGTCTCGCGCCAGGCGCACAGAGATGCCGCGCACCATCTGGCGAGCCAGCTCTATGGGCAGTTCAACGTTGGCAAGATTCGTTTGAAGTTCACGCTGGCCCGCGCCACAGGGTTAATCAGTGAGCAAATACCGAGCGCTGAATCTGTCACCGAAGAAGACGTGATCATGGGGCTTTACGACGGCTTTATGGACTTTAAACGCCACCATCCATTTTTTGAATTTATTCTGGCGCCGAGTTTTCGCAAAGAGGCCGCTTTTTATGACCAGGTGCGATTTAGCTCAAAACGAGCCCATTTCGATCATCAGGTGGATACGATTCTCACGCTCCTTGACCATAATCCTCAGTTGCGGCCGCATCTGTGTGAGGTGGACACGGTCGGTGATGAAACAGCCTTCTATCGCAAAGTGCATTTTCAAGAGATGAAAAAGGGCCTGCGAAAATTGCAGGGTGCCGGGTTTCACATCAGAAGCCATCATGGCGAAACCTGGAGGAGTCTGAGAAAGGGTGTACAAGCCGTCGATAATGCGATGAATCTGTGGCACCTGGATACGGTGGAGCATGGCCTCAGCCTGGGTATCAATCCGAATTATTACTTTCAGCATTTCTATCAACGTGTACTGGATTTGAACCAAAGGTCCATCCCCTTAGTGCCCGGCTCGGTGGAGGTTGAAGAAATCAATGATATGGATTGGTCGAATGCCAGCGTCAGGGAAAAACTGCTGCAGGGCGTGCCCCTGGATGCTCGAGAAGTCAGGATCTTCAGCAAGACCAAATTTCACACAGCGAGAGAAGTTGAGCACTATCAGCATGATATTCTGAACCGCATGCTGGATAAGCAAATCTCGCTGGTGGCATTACCCAGTTCAAATCTGAAGCTCACCGGTCGCTTTCCGGATTACAAAGACCATCCTTTCTCGTGGTGGGAAAAGAAGGGCCTGGTTCTCGGCGTCGGCACCGACAACTATGTCACGTTGGGCACTAACTTTATTCAGGAGTTGTTGATTCTGCTGTTATCAGATCCGCAGAATCTGAAAATCACCAAGCTGTTGATGGTAGCGACCGGTGAATCCCGCCGACCCTTGATCAGTCACCTGTTGTGGCAGATGCGAGAAGCAGTGGAGGCTGAGGCGCATCACGTGCAACATCCAGACAAATGACCAAACCCGGTTGACGCCTTGGGGAGGCGTCACAGTCATTCATGACCAGCGCAGAACGCCCTGCGAGCCCGGGCTCCGGCCTGTCGCCATTGCCAGGTTGTGGCAGTGGGCGCATGATGGGACTGGTCAAAGAAAATGTCGGCCTACTGCAAGGAGCCTGCATGCATACAGCACTTGAGGAGCTGCTGGCGATACGCCAGCTTCAGTCACCTGCCGAAAACATAGATCTGGTGGGTCAAGATCCGGTGTTCTCGACCCGCCTGCCCCTCGGAGAAACCACGGCCGCAGTCTTGGCCGCTATTGGCATCGCCGTGAATGATTTGTGGCAGCAGCAAACCGGACGACGTCAGGATCTGCGGGTTCTGGTACCCCAGGCAGCAGCGACTCTGCGCAGTTACAACTATTTCAGCGTTGAGGAAAGCTCGGCCGTCACAAGGGGTTCGGTGCCAACGCCCAGTGCCGCGTCGATCAACTGGGCTTTGCAGCAACAGCGTCAGCGTATTTCAACCCCGCATCCAACCCGAGATGGCAGATATTTCTTGCCGCACATGGGCTTGCCCCATCTTGCGCAGCGAGTATTGGATATCCTTGATTGCGACGATGACCTTGAATCGGTGGTCAAGGCCGTTTCGGGCTGGGATGCCCTGGCTTTGGAGGATGCGATTGCCGCTGTGGACGGCTGCGGTGCCATGGTGCGCAGTGCCAATGAATGGGCGGCACATCCGCAGGGTCAGGCTTTAGCAGGGCTGCCTTTGGTTGAAATCATAAAGATCGCCGACAGCCCACCAGAAGCTGCAGGTGCGGGCAATGCCCGTCCTCTGAGTGGCCTGAGAGTGTTGGACTTGACTCGAATACTTGCCGGCCCGACCTGTGCCCGAACCCTGGCAGAGCACGGCGCGAATGTGTTGATGGTGACAGCGCCGCATCTGCCTCAGGCGGATATGTTCGTGCGCGATACCAGCCATGGTAAGCGCAGTTGTTTTTTAAATCTGGATGTCGACAGTGAGCGCCGAACACTCCTCAACCTGATCCGTGACGCAGATGTCTTCTCTCAGGGCTATCGCCCAGATGTGCTGTCCAAGCGCGGTCTCTCACCGGCGGCATTAGCAGAGATTCGCCCAGGTATTATCTATACCTCAATGAATTGTTACGGTTATGAAGGGCCATTCGCGGGCCGTGCCGGTTGGGAGCAACTGGCGCAGGCCGTTACGGGGCTAGCGGCTGAACAAGGCGATCAAAGCCCCAGGTTACTGCCTGCAGCGGCCTGTGACTACACGACCGGTTATCTGGCCGCTTACGGCACTTTGCTGGCATTGGGACGGCGGGCGCGAGAGGGCGGTGCTTACCATGTTCGTGTTTCTTTATGCCAATCGGCGATGTTTCTGCAGCGTCAGCGACGGGTAGAATATCCCGCTGAGGGCATGGATATCAGTCGTCGAGCCCTTAACGATATCCTGAAGGTGACCGACTCTCCATACGGCAAAATCCGGCATCTGGGACCTGTTCTGCAGATGGCTGAAACGCCGCCACGCTGGGATTTGCCAAGCAGCCCGTTAGGGTCCCACGAGGCTACATGGCAAACCTGAGGGTCTTGATATCGCGACTCTGGGGTCGAAGCCAACGGACCAGTCGCTGATGGATTTTGTCTGGATATTGTTTGCCTTTGGCTGCGGATTGGGCGTTCGCATCGTTTCACTGCCACCGCTGGTAGGCTATCTGGCCGCCGGCTTTATCCTCAACGCGCTCGGAGTTCGCCCAGCCGATGGTCTGCAGACGCTGGCGGACCTGGGCATTACGCTCATGCTGTTCACTATTGGCTTGAAACTCAACTTACGCGACTTATTCAAGCTCGAGGTGTATGGCGGTGCCAGTTCGCACCTGTTGCTCTGGTCTGGCGCGGTGGCAGTTATTGCGCTGGGCCTCGGCGCGCTGGCATTACCGCATTTTGCAGCAGTTGATGGCGAAGGTGCATTGTTGCTGGCATTTGCCTGCAGTTTTTCGAGTACGGTTTGTATCGTTAAGCTGTTGGAAGAAAACGGCGAGATGAAGACCCGCCACGGTCAGATCGCCATTGGTATTCTGGTGGTTCAGGATATTGCTGCTGTGCTGTTCCTGGCCTTTGCAACCAGTGAGTTGCCCTCTTTTTGGATCGTCAGCTTGTTACTGCTCATACCCGCTCGACCGCTGCTCTATCGCATTATGAGTCAAGCGGGGCACGGTGAACTGCTGCCATTGACAGGATTTTTTCTGGCTTTGGGAGGCTATGAGTTGTTTGAATTGCTCAACCTCAAGGGCGACCTGGGTGCGTTGGTAGCGGGTCTGCTCCTGAGTCAGCACAGCAAGTCAGGTGAGCTCGCCAAGGCATTGCTGAATTTTAAAGATCTGTTTTTAATTGGCTTCTTTCTTGCCATCGGCTTTATTGCGTTACCAGACTGGGCCATGATCGTCAGTGCACTCATGCTGACGCTGTTGCTGCCCCTGAAGTTTTTGGTGTTTTTTGGCCTCTTTATTCTGTTTCGACTGCGCGCTCGAAGCAGTTATCTGGCGTCTTTGGCGCTCACCAACTACAGCGAATTTGGCCTGATAGTCACGGTATTATGTGTCGATGCCGGCTGGCTGGAACCGCAATGGTTGGTCGTTCTCGCATTGGCTGTGGCTGTGTCGTTTGTCTTCACGAGTATCGTTCAGCGCTCAAGCCACAAGTTGTACAGTCGGCACAAGGCGCTGATCAAACGTTTTGAGCATCCGGTACCCTTGGTCGAGGACCTGCAACATGAGCCAGCAGGCGCCGAAATATTGGTGATTGGCCTGGGCCGCGTCGGCAAAGGGGCGTTTAATGCCTTGCGTGACGAGGTGGGTGAGAAGGTCTGGGGTATGGACTCGGACGCCGAGCGAGTCAAGCAGTTGCAAGGGCTAAACCTGCCTGTGTTCAAGGGCGATGGTGAAGACGCAGACCTGTGGGAAAATCTTGATCTCGCGCAGATTCAACTGATTCTTCTGGCTCTGCCGTCTATCGGTGATGTACTGAATATCACCCAGCAGCTGAAACGCAGTCGCTATGCTGGAAGAATAGCGGCGATCGCGCGCTATGAGGATGATCGTAACACGCTGTTGGCGAACGGTATTGATCGAGTGTTCAACTTTTATACCGAGGCGGGCAGTGGCTTTGCCGAAGAGAGTCTGGCGCTGATAGTCCGTAACGAGGCGCGGCGAGCTGACGCTGAACCCTGAAATCCATCTATTGTTTTTACCCCTAGGTGCATAGCAATAATTGAACATTCGCGCCGGCTGCGCTGGCACGGTATCATTCTTGACTTAGCATTATTCTTGACTCAGCGCCGTGCTAGGCTAACTGACAAGGCTAACATTTTTATGCAGGAGCGGTAGTCAATGCCAGACAATCTTCCAGACAATCTTGTCAAGACCCAATTGAGCATGAGGCAGTTTATCGAGTCGGTATTGGCTCCTCTGGACGTGGAGCTGAAGTCTGGAGCCACGGCGCCAGCGCAGCTTCAGGAGCAGGTGCGAAAGGCGTCTCGAGCAGCCGGTTTCTTTTACCGTACTCAGCCAGTTGAATTCGGTGGTAACCCGGCCAAGACTCTTGAGCTGACACTGTTGCGTGAGATGCTGGCAGCAGCAAATACGCCCCTTAGCCGCCAGGTTCTGGGACCCGGACCCGGTCTGCTGCATGCCGCTGAAGGGGAGCTGCGCCGGCGCTATCTGGAGCCTCTCATGCGTGGTGAAAAGCAGAGTGCCTTCGGGTTTACAGAACCAGACAATGCGCCTCGCCCGACCTGGGCCGTGCTTGAGGGTGACAGCCTGATAGTGACCGGACAGAAGTCCTATGTCACAGGTGGAGAGTCCTGTGATTTTGTCTGTATCCTGGTGAATGTTGAACAACTCGATGGCAGCCGCGCTGGCACGGCGATGGTCGTCATAGACCGTGATGCCGAGGGTGTCATTATCGACAAGTCCTTCACCTCCATGGAGGGCGGTGGCCATGTCTCCATGCTGTTTCGGCAGGTACGAGTCCCTGTCACTCAAATCATTGGCAAGATTGGCGAGGGTATGCCCAGGGCGTTAGGAAATATCGGCAATGTCAGGCTGATGATCGCCGCTCAAGCTATGGGTATGTGCCTCTGGACACTCGACTATGTTGAAGCTCATCTGCTGGCACCGCATCGCAGTGGCTCGCCACTGGGTGATCGTGAAGGGGTCAGGCTGCGTTATGCTGACATGCGCATCGAAACCTATGTGGCACGCAGTGCGCTGTATCGGACTGCGCGTCTGGTCGAGGCTGGCGAAAATGCGGTGAATGAAGTCATCGCCACCAAAGTTTTCTGTACCGAAGTCGCAGGCCGAGTCATTGATATGGCGGTCCAGCTGGTTGGTGGGCAGGCGCTGGTTCAGGGACATCCGCTGGAGACGCTGTATCGTGAGGTGCGCTCTCTGCGCCTGGTTGAAGGTGCTAGTGACTTGCTGCGACTCAATCTGGTCAAGGGGCGTCTTGAGCTTAAAAAAGGTCACGTCTGATGGGTCTGACGCGGCTGCTTGATTTGAGTCAGGGGACCTGGGCGTTAAACCGGGCTAGTCTGCAACAGAATCTGAATCTGGATAGAGCGATGCCTGGGTCGATCCTTTACTCGGCTGCTGTACTTTCGTTGCTGGTCGTGCTGAGTCTGCCCCTGGCCTCGGCAAATGCTCTGGCCGTGACCGACACCCTGGTGGCCAAGAGTCTGTTGGTGACAGGTGGTCTGTCTGCGACTGGCAGCGCGCCTGTGCCCGTTAGCCCGCCACTACCTGTCGGCTTGGCGGACCCTGCTCGACCGCTGTTGACGGATATGTCGCAGATTGGTGATCAGTTGCTGCTGATTCTGCCGGTGTTGCATGCTGAAAACCTTGACCGTGCCAAGCTGAGTCAAAACATGCGGCATCTGGCAGAGTTACTCGATCAAGCGCAACCGCATTTGCAGCAGGCGACGGAAAACTACAGTCGCACCTATCAGCAACCGTTTGAGATGCTGCAGGAAAGTCTGGCGCAGGCGGTTGATCTGGCTGGCGGCGGGAATCTGAATTTTGTAAAGTCCAGTTTGACTGAGACATTTGAACTATGCGCGGCCTGTCACACGCAGGATAAGCAGTCCAGACGTATTCTGGGGATCAGTAAAATCAGCGTGCTGGATGAGTTTCTCGCGGGTGAATATAGCTACCTGACTCGAGACTATGATTCTGCCTTGGTGTCTTTTACCAACGTTCTTGATGACATTAAGAGCAGTCCTGACGAACGTAGTAAGGCGCTGAACAGGATCCTGATTATCGAAGTCGAAGTGAAGGGAGACCTGGAGGCGGGCATCGATCAGTTTGAGTTGTTACGTGGGTTAGGAAAGGGCGGCGAGGCAGAGCAGGCCCAGCTGGGTAGCTGGATTGAGGTGTTGCGTCAGGTGCAGTTAGCCCCAAAGGTGGCATCGCCACTCAAGGCTAAAAATATTTTGGTCTTGGATAGATTTCTGAGTCAGCGCTGGCCCAGCATCCAGTCTGGGCTCAATTGGCATGGCCAGACAGCCTACTGGATGGTTATTCGCGGCGAATTAAATCGGTTGTTACGTTCCCAAGTCGATGCGGCGGAATTGCCCCGGTTATATTATTGGCTCGCAGTCAGTGATCGATCTCTGAACTATCAGTTTTTTGATTCGCTGTCGCGGCGCTACCTCGAGCAATGCATCCAACAATATCCAACACATGCTTATAGCCAGAAGTGCCTGGAGGAGTATGAGGCGTTAGTGACGACCTCATTTTCCGGCTCTGGTGGTACTTTTGTGCCGATGGAAGTACAGCAACGGCTTGACCGAATGCGAGATAGGGTCAAGCATCCACCTCAATAGTGAAGAGGCCAAAGCCGGCGTGCCAAACGACCCGTCATCGTCGAGTCGCTGGTCACGAGATGGTCTCCAGCTTCAAGGACGATAGGAGAATCGGGTCGAACCCGGCTTGACGGTACCGGCGACCAGCTTTGCCCAACGACAGAGGTGAAGCCGAGTGTCCTGAGGATCAATGATCTCTTCAATTTCAAAAAACTCCGCCGAGCGGAACGGTGAGCGAAGTCTATTCAGGCGCTGTTTGATACCAGCAAGATGGGCGTCGTAATCGCTGACTTCCGCCAGCTCCGCTTTATAAGCCACTTCGATGCCGCCTTCGATGGGTAGTGAGCCCCAGTCACCGGATGGCCAGGCGATGCGAAAGTGATGACTGCCGGGCTTTTTATTTGAGGCGCCAGCGACACCAAAAGCCTTCCGTACAACGACGCTGCAAAAAGGTACCGTGGTCTGGCCAAGCGCGGCCAGCGCCTGAGATCCAAATCGAATAGTAGCGCTTTCCTCAGATTCTTTGCCGATTAAAAATCCAGGACAGTCAATCAAGTGAACCAGTGGCAAGTGAAAGGTGGAGGCCAGGTCACAGTGACGGACCAGTTTACGACTGGCATCCGCGGTCCAGGCGCCGCCATAAATCATCGGATCTTCGGCAAATACAGCGACGGGAATACCATTGAGTCGAGCAAGCCCACAAATGATGGACTTGCCCCATTGCTTGCCAATTTCAAAGAATGAATCCTGATCGAAGACGCTATGAATAATTTTGCGCATCTTATAGACCTTTCTCGGATCCCTCGGAATGATAGTCGACAGGTGCGAGTCGCGCCGGTCCACCGGATCATCGCAGGCTAGTCTAGGCGGCAACTCATCGACATTGGATGGCAGGTATGACAGAAACTGTCGCGCCATGCTAAAGGCCTGAGCTTCTGACTCGGCTTCGTCATCGATGGCGCCGTTACGGGTGTGAATTCGGCTTGATCCCAACTCCTCCTTGCTGACATCTCCGAGGCTGGCCCAGTCCACCAGGGCGGGCCCAGCAATCATCATTTGCGCAGTATCTTTGACGATCACGGAGTAATGAGAAGTGGTTACACGCGCTGCACCGATACCGGCGACAGAGCCTAGGGCGAGAGACACGGATGGCGCTACGCCTAAGTGACTGACAATGGTGTCCCAGCCAGCAACCTGAGGAATATAAGTACGCCCGGCTGTTTCTATGGTTTTTACTGAACCGCCGCCGCCCATACCGTCTACCAGCCGAATGTGTGGTAGCCCCAGTTCCAGAGCCAGCCCCTCTGCCTGCATGCGCTTGGCACCGATAGAAGCATCGGCAGAGCCACCGCGAACAGTAAAGTCATCGCCTGATATCATCACTGGGCGCCCGTCAATGTCCGCTGTGCCAAAGATATAATTAGAGGGTGTGAAGTTTGTCAGGTTGCCATCGCTATCGTATTGGCCGACGCCGGCGAGTTTGCCGACTTCGTGAAAGCTGTTCGCATCGACGATGGCATCGACTCGCTCTCGAATCGTCAGCTTGCCAAATTCATGCTGACGAGCAACCTTGTCTGCGCCGCCCATGGCCTCCGCCAGCGTGCCTCGGTGGTGCAGTTCCTCGATTTCTTTATCCCAGCCCATCATCGTTCACCCTTGTCTTCGTTTAATCTCAAGTCCACGCGGTTCGCCTTCAATAAAACCTTTTGCTCGCATATCTCTGTCTCTCATAGTAGCAAGGAATCTGCCGGCTGTGCGCGGCAATTGCGCGCCGTCTTTTATTTTGGCTTGTTCTGTTGCGGCCGTGATTTTTGCTAGACTGCCGACTTTGAAGTTGATCAGCAGAGGCTGGACCATGAAGGAATACCGACAACACCGATTTACCGCACCCCAAGGAGCGACTCAGATACTCCTGGTTCGCCACGGCGAGTCTCGCGCAGCTAGCCTGGAAAATCCATTTCCGCTGATCGATGGACAAGGCGATCCTGAGCTCGCTGAGACGGGCCGAGAGCAGGCCGAACGGGTCGGCGAACGCTTGCGGCACCTGCCGGTCGATGCCATCTACGTTACGAATCTGACCCGTACTCATGAGACAGCCGCACCACTGGCGGGTCATCTGGGTCTCGTGCCAATTGAAGAGCCTGATCTTCGAGAGGTTCATCTGGGCGAGTGGGAGGGCGGCCTGCTTCGAATCAAGGCGTTTGAAAATGATCCGGTCTACCTGCAAATGCAGTCTGAACAGCGCTGGGATGTGATTCCCGGTGCTGAGTCGAGAGTGCAGATTCATACTCGAGTCGAGCGCGCGCTCAACAAGATTGCAGCGCGGCATCCAGACCAGCTGGTCGTTGCGGTTGTCCATGGGGGTATTGTTGGACACATCTTGTCCCACGCGTCGGCGTCGAGCCCATTTGCTTTCAATGGCTGTGACAATGGGTCCATCAGCCAGGTGGTCATGGTCGAAGGCAGATTGATCGTCAGAGGGTTCAATGATACCTCGCATCTGACCACGTCAGTCTTCAACGCGCTGCCGACTTAGATCAGCGGAATTCATTCTGGCAGGGCTTATTCTGGCAGGGCTCATTCCGACAGGGCTCAGGCACAACAGGCCGCTGCGGCAAAGGCTGGTCGTTGATCGAGCGCAGTTGTACCTGTGTGCAACAAGTAGCTGAGATGACTAGGTCAGGGGGATCATTAAATTGCTGTACCGCCCCGGCGCTAATTAAAGTCCTTGATGGCCCCCAGTATCTGCCGACAGGTCAGCTGACCAACAAGTTTGCCGTCTTCCACAATCGGCCGGCGCCGATGCTTGTGATCAAGCATCGAGGTCGCGACCGAGATAATGTCATCCGTGGGATGATTGACCTCGACTTCTGCGGTCATAATGTCTCTGACTAGCTCGCCGCCAGGATCGGCTCCATTGTAGACCGCCGTGATGAGGGCGCGCAGGCAGTCAAGTTCTGAGAGCATTCCGACGAGGTTATTGTCCTCATCAACGACGACGGCGCCAGAAACCTTGTTATCGAAAATAATTCGAGAGGCGTCATAAATGTTCATATCGGCCATCACAGAGACGGGCTTGTGTTGCATGTACTGACTGACTTCGACTGACTTTGGCATCGCAACTCCTCGATAGGGTTATGGAATCTGAGCCACTGAGGCATCACTGTCGTCCTTCGCTTAGCTCAAGACTGTTTGTATGAAAGACGACAGCTCAGGGCTGTTTTACGCGATAGCTCAGGGCTGTTTTACGAGACAGCTCAGGGCTGTTTTTGCTTGGCAGCT
>Ga0181563_10000512_pt1 | contig 36812 bp, 30 predicted proteins | sample 011ome_25_FD_133759 | JGI IMG/M metagenome (GOLD analysis project Ga0181563, IMG submission 133759) | Coastal salt marsh microbial communities from the Groves Creek Marsh, Skidaway Island, Georgia - 011512CT metaG (megahit assembly) | ecosystem: Environmental > Aquatic > Marine > Intertidal...
AACAGTTCCACTAGCTATCCATTGCCTATTCTTCCAAGAGTGCTCCCAATCCGTACCCACTAAATAAGCTGAATTTGCCATAAACTGTTCAAAGTAAGTATTTTTAAAAGAACGGTTTACACTACTTACATATCCTCCAAATATTGTATTTCCTTCGTTAAAATCTTTCTTCACTCTAGATACAAAAAAGTTTGCAAGTGGTTCGATTGGATAAATACCTCCTGGCTGCTCCGAACCATCTTGTAAGCGAACTATATAGTCCGCTTCTTCTCTTCTGGTTACCGCATCTAAAACTCCAATAGACCATCCATTCCGTGTTTTTCCACTTAATTTCACGGCCCCTGCAATTCGGGTTTGGTTAGGTCTATCCTGATACACCTGATCGATTTCATCAGTGTTATAAATAGAATAGCCATTATATGCATTATAACCCCCTATAGAACCCGATGGTGCACGACCAATTCTCCTCGAATAAAAAGTAAGAGGGTTGCCAGCTGTGAAATTAGTTTGCGTTTGACCGAAGCGAAAGATATCACCACCTTCTAAAAAAAACGGCCTACGCTCAGGAAAGTATATCTCAAATGCTGACAAATTTATGGTAGCCGGATCTGCTTCAACTTGCCCAAAATCAGGATTTATTGTAGCTGTCAAGGTAAGATCAGATGTAATACCGTACTTTATATCGCCACCAAAACTCTGGCTAATATTGTTAACTTCGTAATACGGATCACCAGTCACTTCCTGTTCTTTAATGTTTGTAACAGATGCGTAAGGTGTTACCTCTAATCGACTAAACTCCTTAAGTTTAGATATACCATATAGTGTACCAAACCTTGACACCATCCCCCCCTCAGAACGTGAAATAGGTGCCCAAAAATTAATTTCTGAGTTTCGAGCTATACGGCGTTGAAAGTTTATCCCCCACAGTTGGTTCACTTTTTTTGCATCATACCTGATTTGAGATAGAGGTATTTTTATTTCTACTGACCAACCATTTGATAGTATGACTGCCTCTGCTTCCCAAACCGCATCCCAAAGAATATCTTCCTGAGTGTCATCGTAATACAAAACATCTTTTTGGACACCGCGAGGATTAACCGCAAAAGTAAAAGCCGTCCTTTTATCATTGTAACTATCAATGTTTATATAAATCCAATCTGAGGAAAAGGAACCATCCCTTCTAAAAATAGGAGCTACGATAGAGTCCGGATTCTGCTCAAAGGCCATAACTCCAACCCATAGATATTGATCATCATAAGCTACAGAAACTTCTGTAGGCTGAGTAGGAACACCTCCATCTACTGGTGTGAACTGAATAAAATCGGCTGCCTTATCACTTGACTTCCAGATTTCCTCGTCTAGTAAGCCATCTAATGTTATGACACTGGTTTCGCTCAATCGAGTTGCGTTCAATGTAGACTGGCCGAACACTGCTGCAGACGATATGAAAAGCATCGTACATACCATGCTAGCAAAAGGTTTACTTATAAATGATCGGTGATTTCGTCGGCGCTTCTGTCCATTTTTCAATAAAAACATGATAGAGAAAGTAGTTAGTTTTTTTAAGAAGATGTGTTGCCCATTAGGAATAGACTGAATTTTGGATTAGTACGTTTTGAATAAAAGACTGTTACAGATTAAAAGATAAAAAGTAGCCCTGATCATTTCCGATTTAAGCTTGTTTCATTGATAAGGAGTCTATTTACATTTTATTGTTACATTACTTTATTAATTGGACTACTTTTAGTCTAGTGAAATATGGATACGTTAGATGCTTACTGTAACCACACCCTAGGTAATTCTACATAAAAATACTCTTTAATCACAAACCATCACTCCTATCAAGCTATTTTACGATCATGAAAAAAATTTTACCACTCCTATTCCTAGGTATCTTTATAAGCACTATTCATTGTACTCAAAAAACAGAAGAGGACGGAACAAGTATAGATAAGCTAATTTGGTCCGATGAATTTGATGGCGATTTCATCGATACCACCAAATGGAAATTTGAAACTGGCGATCACGGCTGGGGAAATAACGAGTGGCAAGATTATCAACCCCAAGGATCTGATAATGTAGAAGTTAAAGATGGCACTCTTCGAATTACTGCTCGCAAAACAGGACCAGGACAACGAGTGGGTGACTACACCTCGGCACGCATTAATAGTAGAGAATCATTTTTATATGGAAGAATTGAAATTCGAGCTAAAATGCCTGAATATAAAGGCCCTGGCCTTTGGCCTGCGCTCTGGATGTTAGGCGAAAATATATCTGAGCTTGGCTGGCCTCTCTGTGGAGAAATCGATTTAATGGAATACATAAGCTCTAAACCTGATTCGGTGCTTATGACCATTCATTCGGAGGTTAATAACCACATGAATGGCACGCAACTTAGCTCTGGATTCGTACCCCTCATCAACATAGAAGAAGAGTTTAATATCTTTGGGCTGCTTTGGGAGGAAGATCGTCTCATATTCTATGTGAACGGTCCAGAAAATGTACTACTTACCATTAACAGACCTGAAGAGTACAACCAAGAAAACTGGCCTTTTGATAAGCCCCACTATTTCTTGATGAATATTGCTGTAGGAGGTAATTTAGGCGGACTTGAAGGCGTGGATGATTCCATATTCCCAGCAACCATGGAAGTCGATTATGTCCGGGTATACGCCTTAGACTAACACTATAATGGCAACTATTGTCAAGGACTAACTAAGCTGGTGTCAGGTGTACGATTGTAGCCCCCCATGAAGACCGGTCTTTGGCCATTTCAAATGAAATCACACGTGGGTCTCGTTCTAAAATAGCATGAACTCCCCTTCTTAATACACCTTTACCCTTCCCGTGTATTATTCGTATTTCTATGATATTTCTGTTAATACACTCGGTGATGTATTCAGGAATTAGGCTGTTTATCTCGTTGGGTTTAAACGCATGCAAATCCAATATTCCATCTATTGGGTATTCTTGAACTTCATACTTATCTGACATAGCAATAATGATTACGAAATAGAGTCAACCACTCTTCGCTCGATAACAATATTTTTGGCGAATGAAAGTACTTTTTGATGTTCTGGATGGTTGGCGTAGCGCTTTAAGGCTTCTTTATCTGCATGCATAGACAACAAGCAGAGATCGCAGGCTTGCTCCCCTTCTCCTTCGGTATTTACAAAAACCTGTAGATGATCAATATCAGAAATTAGTTCCGGCAACCGCTCTAATTGATCCTTGAATTCTTGAATTAATTGATTTTTAGGAACTCCTTGAAAGTCCTCTTTAATTTTCCAAAGGACGATATGTTGTAACATGTAATATTTATTAGGTGAGTATATATGATTGCATTAAACAGGGTCTAAACTAAAGTCACCCATTATTGAGCTAGTGAAGACCAAAGAAGCTGGTTATTTTCGAAACGAATTTCACTAAATAAACGTATCTTTGCTAATCAATGCATTTTTTAGCATTTGCACTCAAATTACTGAAATTCTCCAACTATTATGAAAGAACCGATCGATACCCTAGATCAACACGAAGAATTTGACCAAATGGGAGAAGCTCATGCCGGAAGTTCTGAGCTAACACCTATTAGATCCGATGCCTTTGAGCTAAGTGATGATGAAAAAATTAAACAGATAGAGCATCATTACGCAAAAATAATGGATATCCTTGGTTTGGATTTAACTGACGATAGCCTGAAGGGAACTCCAAGAAGAGTTGCCAAAATGTATGTTAAAGAAGTATTCAATGGCTTAAATCCGGCCAACAGACCAGAAGCGAGAACGTTTAACAATAATTATGATTACTCAGATGTAGTTATTGAAAAAAACATACAAGTGAACTCATTTTGTGAGCATCACTTTCTTCCCTTTATAGGCAAAGCACATGTTGCCTACATATCAAAAGGAAAGGTTATTGGTCTTTCAAAAATCAATCGTTTAGTAGATTATTATTCTCGAAGACCGCAGGTTCAGGAACGATTAACCCTACAAATTGCAGATGCGATTTCAGATGCAATGAACACCGAAGATGTGGCCGTCTATATTGATAGTAAGCATTTATGTGTTTCAATGAGAGGCATCAAAGATCATGCAAGTAGCACTATAACTTCGGAGTTTAGGGGCGCATTCAGAGATAAAGATACGCAACAAAAATTCATTGACTTTATTCGCACCCCCTCTGAATAAATACCTAAGTATGATAGTAGTATGAGTTCGTCAGCATTACATGTTTACAATACATTAAGCAGAAAAAAAGAACTTTTTGAGCCCTTACATACTCCCCATGTCGGCATGTATGTCTGCGGACCAACGGTTTACGGTGACGCTCATCTAGGTCATGCCAAAAGCTATGTTTCTTTCGATATCGTTCGTCGATATCTTCGCTACTTAGGATATAAAGTACGATACGTCCAGAACATTACAGATGTTGGCCATTTGGTCGGAGACGGAGACGAAGGTGAGGATAAAATTTCTAAAAAAGCTCGCATTGAACAGCTTGATCCAATGGAAATAGCCGAAACCTATACTTATACCTATTTTCGAGATATGGATGCACTTTCTGTTCAGCGTCCGGATATTTCCCCTAGAGCTACTGGTCATATTCCAGAGCAAATTGCAATGATTCAGAATTTAATCGATAAAGGTCATGCTTATGCTTGTAATGGTAATGTGTACTTTGATGTACTTTCAGCTCCGAATTATGGCCAATTGAGTGGTCGGAACATCGAGGATGCAACGAGCGGCACGCGCGTTGAAGCCGCCTCAGATAAACGTAATCCTGCAGATTTTACCCTATGGAAAAAAGCCGATGACCAACATCTAATGAAATGGCCTTCCCCGTGGGGAGTGGGCTATCCGGGTTGGCATATCGAATGCTCCGCTATGAGTATAAAATACCTTGGCGCTCACTTCGATATTCATGGTGGCGGTCTTGAAAATCAATTTCCTCATCACGAATGCGAGATTGCTCAATCAGAATGCTCGACTGGGGAATCCTTTGCAAAGTATTGGCTCCACAATAACATGGTTACTTTGGACGGGCAAAAAATGGGAAAGTCCCTGGGTAATGCCATAAGTCTGGAAGAGTTTTTCACGGGTTCTCACCCGCTACTTAAGCGCTCTTGGAACCCACAAGTTATCCGCTTTTTCTTACTTCAAAGCCATTATCGAAGCACTACAGATTTCTCAGAAAAAGCATTGGAAGCAGCAGAAACCGGTTTTCAGTCACTCAGAGCAACCCTGCAGAGTATTTTGGCATACACAAAAAAGCAGCATAACAATAAAACCGAGGGCGAATCACACGAGGCCCTCCCTTCTCTTCAAGCTGCTTTCGAGTCCGCAATGAATGACGATTTTAACACAGCACAAGCTATTGCCGTCCTATTTGATCACACCAAAAAAATAAAGAGGGACATAGCAGACGGTCTCCCACCATCGGATCTACTCACCTTACAGAATTGGCTTAAAATTGCATTAACCGAAATACTTGGACTAGAGTATAGCGAACCCAACGAGACAGAGAGTAGCTTTAAAGATAATATAAGTGAGGATTTACTTCACTTGTTAATCGATCTTAGGACCAAAGCCAGAATGGAAAGAAACTTTGAACTATCAGACATAATTCGGAATAGGCTTAAAGAACTCAATATCGAACTAGAGGATAGTAAAGAAGGAACTCGGTACACTTTGCCCAAATGAAATTGTTCCAACAAGTCATCTCTGGCCTTCTAATTGGGTTAGTACGCTTCTATCAACTAACCATCTCTCCTTACCTGGGGCGAAGTTGCCGTTATTCTCCTACTTGTTCCCAATATACAATTGAAGCATTACAAGAGTGGGGACCTTGGAAGGGCAGTTGGCTCGGAATAAAGAGAATTTCTAGTTGCCATCCTTGGGGAGGGCATGGATACGACCCTGTTCCTCTATCAAAGAAAACAGAAAAAATGAATATACTATCAAAAAAAGAGAGTGAGTAATAACCATTGTACTCACTCACAATTAGATAATTTTTACATCTGAACATAGCTAACATGACCAATATTACTTTTAAAGAAAGAATTTCGATCGAACAAGTAGAAGAAGCCCACGATTTTGCTCCAAAATTTGACCCTCAAGGCTTAATTCCAGTAGTAACTACAGACTACCTTTCAGGAGAATTACTCATGCATGGGTATATGAACGAAGAAGCACTTAAAAAGACCATAGTATTAGGAGAGGCAGTGTACTACTCCAGAAGTAGAAAAACACTTTGGTACAAAGGTGCTACCTCTGGCTTAACCCAAGTAGTTAAGGAATTACGTATAGATGATGATCAAGATTGTGTTTGGCTCCGAGTAGAAGTTCAAGGAAATGGCGCAAGTTGCCATGTAGGTTATCGCTCTTGCTTTTACAGAAGCGTCCCCACAAAAAATGAATTTACGCAAACAGATGGACGGCTTGTTTATGAAGAGGATGAAAAGGTGTTTGACCCCAAAGAAGTCTACGGTGACGCTCCTAACCCTACCATTCTTTAAACGAAGATCAGAGTTAAGGTAGCATTAAGGCTGTACTTACTACCCCATTCTACAATTTAAGGGTGGATATTAATGGGCTGCTAACCAGTGATCCCCTATTCCCCACTCAACCTTTAATGGAACGAGTAACTCAATAGCTTGTTCCATTTTTTCTACGATCGTTGTAGGAACCCAATTCTTCTCATCTTCGTGAAGTTCAAATATCAATTCATCATGTACTTGTAGAAGCATCCTACTCTTACAATTCTCTTCCCGCATCCATTGATCAATAGATAACATAGCCACCTTTATTATATCAGCAGCGGTCCCTTGTATCGGCATATTAATAGCTGCTCTTTCTGCAAATGCTCGTGCATTCCAATTTCCAGATTCTATATCTGGAAGATACCGTCTTCTACCCATGAGTGTTTTTACGTACCCGTGCTCCTTCACGAATTCTTTAGCGGTTTCTATATATGCAGATATGTTAGGAAATCTCCCAAAATAAGCCTGTATCATCTCTTTCGCTTCGCCATTGGATATTCCAAGATTTTGAGCTAAGCCGAAAGCACTTAATCCATAAGGAATCCCAAAATTGACTTCCTTTGCTTTTCTGCGATGATCGGTAGTTACTTGATCAAGAGTATCCAATGAAAAAATTTCTTTAGCCGTTCGAGCATGAATGTCTTCGCCGCTCTTAAAAGCATGAATCATATCTTGGTCTTCAGAAATATGTGCAATAATACGAAGCTCCACCTGTGAATAATCTGCAGAAAGTATTTTGTACCCTTCTTCAGCTATAAACGCTTTTCTGATTTCACGACTTCGTGTGGTGCGTATAGGTATGTTTTGTAAATTTGGATTTGATGATGCTAACCGACCAGTTGCTGCCACGCATTGATTATAATTGGTGTGTAGTCGATGGCTAATTGGTGAAAGTAAAGAAGGCAGTGCGTCAGCGTAGGTAGATTGCAATTTAGCTAAAGATCGGTACTCAAGTACTTGCTCCGGCACTTTATGCACATGAGCTAGCTTAGATAATACCGCTTCATTTGTCGAGTATTTACCTGTTTTTGTTTTTTTACCTGACTCTAAACCTAATTTATCAAATAGAATATTCCCTAATTGAGCGGGTGAGTTAAGATTAAACTCCTCCCCACATTGGTCAAAAATGGCCGACTTCAAGCGTAGCATATCTTCACTAAGAGCCGCCGAAAAGTCTTTAAGCAATTTAGTGTCCAAGGCAATCCCGGTAGCTTCCATACGAGCTAATACCCGGCTTAGAGGGAAATCTAAATTAAAAGCTACTTCATGTAACCCGTCTTTCTCTAATTTTTCAGAAAAAATAGTGTATAACCGAAACGTGATGTCGGCATCTTCACACGCATAAGGTACAAGCGCCTCCATAGGAACGTCCGCCATTGTTAACTGCCCTTTGCCCTTACCAATGAGCTCGGTTATAGGAATGGGCTCGTAATGTAAATAGCGCAAAGAAAGCTGATCCATTTTTAAGCGTTGATCGGAATCAATTAGATAGGCAGCAATCATGGTGTCGAAAATATGGCCACCTAGTTCAATACCGTGTCGCTGCAACACCGTAAAATCAAATTTATAGTTATGGGCGATGACAAGAAGCTCAGAAGACCCTAATATTTGCTTCAAGGCTATATTCCATTCCGGATTAAATGGTACATAAACGGCCTTATGTGATTCTTGAGTCATTGCTATACCCACTAAATTGGCCGATAATGGGTCCGCGCTATCGGTCTCTGTATCTACAACTAAAGGTCGATTAAGGTCAACGGACTCTAAATAAGCCAACAGTTCTACTTCATTATCAAGCAAGCGATATTCCACCTCATTTGCATTGTAGGATGACGCTTTTTTGCTCGCTGCAAAGAGATCTAAGGCTGTTTCGTTTGGTGAGTTTTCACTATTCGTCAGTGTCGCTTTATTGTGGTTCCCTTCCTCGTTGGAATTAGATTCCTCGTTACTTATCAATGTTTTAGATGTTTTTTGGACATAAGATTGATCATCCCTTGAAGAGGCAGAACCAACCGGCGAAGAATCACCAGAGGCAAATTCTTCATATTTTCGGGTCAAGCTTCTAAAACCCATCCTAGAAAAAAACACCGCTAAATTAGACCAATCAGGTTCAGCCCTAACCAAATCTGTCCACGATTGTACTCCAGGCACATCCGTTTTTATGGTAACCATTTTTCGAGCATGACGAGCTTCATCAGCAAATTCAATTAAACTTTCTCTTTGCCTTTTAGCTGAAATAGTCGACGCTTGATCTAATAAGTTGTCCAGCGATTCAAATTGCTCTATCAACTTTGGTGCCCCTTTCTTTCCGATTCCAGGCACTCCAGGAATATTATCGGATGCATCACCCAGAAGGGCTAATACGTCTATAACTTGATTGGGATAGACTCCAAAATACTCCTTCACTCCGTCTTCATCGACACGATCAAAGCCCCCATTTTTGTTATTGGGCTTAAGCATGCACACGTAATGATTAACCAGCTGCATGAAATCCTTATCAGGTGTGACTAAGAACACCTCAGCTTCACCAGCCTCTATTGAATAGGCAAGTGTTCCAATGATGTCATCCGCTTCATATCCATCCTTCTCAATGTTAGGAATATTCCAATACCCGAGCATTTCTTTGATGAGAGGGATACCTACTCGTAATTCCTCAGGTTGAGGTGGACGTTGCGCCTTATACCGCTCATCCCAATCGTGCCGGAATGTAGGGGCATGTGTATCCCATGCAACCGCAAGATGACTTGGCTCATACTCCTCAATTAATTTATCCACCGTATTAGCAAACCCCATAATAGATCCGGTGGATATACCTTCATTATTAACCAGATTAGCTCGTATAAATGCAAAGTGCGATCGGTAAGCCAAAGCCATACCGTCAATTAATAAGACTTTTTTATCTGCCATGAAATGGATTAGGACTGCTCGGTAAAATAGGCTACGATTGCATTCGTAGTAATGTTGAAATGTTCATATAACTCTTCAAATGGTGCCGATTCTCCAAAACTATCTATTCCTATAGCCTTTCCTTCCAAACCAAGATATTTTTGCCAGCCAAAGGTCGACCCTGCTTCAATAGATACTCGTTTGGTCAAACCAGTTGGTAAAACTGAATGCTTATATTCGACAGACTGGGCATCAAAAAGCTCCCAGCTAGGCATACTCACTACCCGTACGCTTATTCCTCTAGTAGCCAATTGAGCCTGTGCTTGCATGGCGAGCTGAACTTCAGATCCAGTAGCCATAATAACACCCTCAGCTTTACTATTTTCAGCCTCAGATAACACATATCCCCCCTTTGCAACCAATGCGGCCGCATTATCGGTATGCCTAGAATAAGTAGGTACATTTTGGCGGGTTAACACCAAGACACTGGGGCCCGTTTTATGCTCTAAGGCTACTTTCCAGGCATGAGAGACTTCGTTAGCATCGGCCGGGCGAAGTACTAAAACGTTGGGCATTGCACGTAAACTAGCTAGATGTTCCACGGGTTGATGGGTAGGCCCATCCTCTCCCAATCCGATACTATCATGCGTCATTACAAATATAGATGGTAGCTTCATTAACGCAGCTAAACGAAGAGCTGGTCGCAAGTAATCCGTAAATACAAAAAATGTTGCTCCAAATGCATGTAATCCACCATGCAACATCATCCCATTGACTGCGGCTGCCATTCCAAATTCACGTACTCCAAAATGTATCGTTCGCCCCTTGTGATTGTATTGGGTAAATGAACCTGAGCCTGCAATATCGGTTTTTGTACTTGGACCTAAATCGGCTGAACCACCTATTAAATTGGGGATGGTATCTTTGAGTGCGTTAATCACCTTTCCTGAACTAGCTCGAGTAGCCATTCCCTTAGGATCAGATTCAAATACAGGTAATACATCCGCTAAGTCTTGAAGATATGTTTGGTTTGTCCAAGCCATAAATTTAGCGTGTAAGTCTGGATCATCCTTTTCTAATTTAGTCAACTTATTGTTCCAATCAGCTTCGAGTGCTGTACCTAACTCAGCTCTTGCCTGAAACGAATCATACACCTGCTGCTCGACATGGAAATGAGAATCTGGGTCCAACCCGTATCCCATCTTAGTTATTCGAATTTCTTCTTCGCCAAGTGGGGCGCCGTGAGAGGATTCTTTACCCTCTTTGTTCGGAGAACCATAGCCAATTTTAGACGTACAAACAATTAGAGAAGGTTGTTCGGTATTAGCCTTGGCTTGTGAAATTGCTTGTTCAATTTGATCATGGTTATGACCATCAACTTTAATTACTTGCCATTTGTACGCTAAAAAGCGTTCTACTACATCTTCAGTGAATGCCAAATCGGTTTCGCCTTCAATAGATATGGAGTTAGAATCATATAAGTAGATTAATTTTTCCAAGGCTAAATGACCAGCCAAAGAAGCAGCCTCATGTGATACCCCTTCCATTAAATCACCGTCACTAACTATTGCATAGGTGTAGTGATCAATCAACGTCTGAGAATCTGTATTGAACTGTGCGGCTAAATGTCGCTCTGCCATAGCCATTCCAACGCCAGTAGCAAAACCCTGACCCAAAGGCCCAGTAGTCATTTCAACTCCTGGGGTCATTCCAAACTCGGGATGCCCTGGAGTTTTAGACCCCATTTGTCGAAAATTTTTAAGTTCGTCTAAGCTCAATTCATAGCCCGAAAGATGCAACAAACTATAGAGTAACATTGAACCGTGACCAGCCGAAAGTATAAATCTATCACGATCGAACCATTGCGGATTTTTTGGATTGTGCTTTAAAAATTTAGTCCATAGAACCGTAGCCACATCCGCCATTCCCATTGGCATACCTGGATGTCCCGAGTTCGCCTTCTGGACGGCATCCATAGATAGAGTACGGATGGTGTGAGCACAAAGTAGATCATTCGCATTATTCATAAGAGAGCGTAGCTAGTAGTTAGTATTAGTGAAAAATGATAAAAAGTGGAGTAAACTCAAAAAAATCAACTCTATTTGAATTAGAATTATTGGCCACAAGTTAGTTAATGTGAGAATGAGTTTAAATAAAAAAAGCCCCGCTTTTGGCGGGGCTTCAAACAATGAATAAGATCAAGTTTTATGGGCGTGTACTTTCGCACTTGAGTTCAAATTCCATTTTATATTCTGAGGGCTGTTTGAAAGATCCGTAACTCGCACTTTCGTATGCTGAGCATGCTTCTCCCTTATTACCCAGCATTTGATTCGCCAAACCTAATTCAAAAAAGATTTTTGCCTTATCCGTATTTCCACCAGTTTCAAAATCTAAAGCTTGCGAGGAGTACCTAACTGCGTCGTTGTAACGGGTTAGTTTATTAGAAGCCTCTGCCAATCGATAATAACTGTCTGCTGATTCTGAAAAATAATCTAACGAGAATTGCAATAACTCAATTGCTTGATTTGGATTACCAGCTTCAATAGCCTTAGCCCCTCTAAATAATAAATCACCATGAGCAGATTGATTAGCCAAACGCTCTACTTCTGAGTCGTTTACGCGAATAGCAGTAGCTATCGCTTGATCGTACCAACTCATAATACCGTCCACATCTTCAGGACTGTTTTTCTTATGTACTAAAGCCTTCTGGTAATATGCTTTTGCATAGTTTGGGTTAATCCTAATCGCCTCATCAAGGGCTACTTCGGATTCCACAAACATCTCACGCTTAAATAACATGAGGCCTTTTTGGTAATTTAGCTGGGCCAATACGCTGGTAGACTTGCGCTGAACATCTGTGTCCCCAGAGCTGACACCAATTTCTTCGGATTGGATAAAGAGAGCAATAGCGGCATCTAATTTTTCCAAACTAGGACCACCTCTAAATTCATTAAACGCATCTACCGCTATGGTAAAATATAGCTTAGGAATTTGTTTTTCAGAACGGTTTTTGATGTCCTCACCTTCTTCACCTAATTGAGAAGCAATTTCAATGGCTTCCGTGTACTTGTCAATGGCTGCTGAATAGTCTTTACCTTGAGCCAATTCCCGGGCTTCATTGTAGGCCGTAATGGCTGCGGTTTGGTCTTGAGCTACTAGCGTTGCGCTAGCTATTAGTACAATACTTAAAAGAGAAAAGAGAGATTTCATAGTCATGATGTGGAGTGTTTCGATTCTATTTCTAGACAAACTTAAATTTACACAATTTATTCAATTAAGGAAAAATAGATCTCAATGGTTCCCTGTTTCATTGATAAACTAAATACCAAACAAAAATCTAACGCTATTTATTGTTTTACTAAACCAAGAAACCCTTTTAAAAGTAAAAATTGGGCATCGGTTCCTCGCTCTCATACATAGCACGTATTCTAGCAACTCCATCTTCAATAGAGTCAGTCAAGAAAAACAGTTCTCTATCCTTCTCAGATATAGTACCATGAGTAATCATCGTTTCTTCAATCCAAGAAACTAATCCACTCCAATAGTCCACCCCAATCAAAATAATGGGTATGATTGATACTTTTTGTGTTTGAACCAGAGTTAAACTTTCGAATAGTTCATCCATGGTTCCAAAACCTCCCGGAAATACAATTAATGCCTGAGAGTATTTAATGAACATGACTTTTCTGACAAAAAAATAATCGAAATTAAGAGCAAACTCTTTTTGTACGTACTGGTTTATCCCCTGTTCGTGTGGCAATTCAATTCCAAGCCCAACTGACTTTCCACCACTTTCCTGAGCCCCTTTATTAGCTGCTTCCATTATCCCTGGCCCTGCACCCGTGATGACACCGAAGCCCATTTTGGTCAATAGCTTGGCACATTCAGAAGCCTTTTCATAGTATGGATCATCAACAGTGGTCCTAGCGGAACCAAAAATACTAACACAAGGACCAATTCTAAATAGGGTATCGTATCCATCAACCAGTTCACCCATTATTTTGAAGATACTCCAAACCTCGCGATCGTATCCATTTCTGTATGAGTTAGGAATTAATAACGGCTTTTGTTCTTCCATGCGAAAAAAATGTTTTGGTTTTAGTAATTGGTCTTTTAATGCCTACTCGGTTAATGGTTTAATGGCATAATAAACTCATTATACATCTAGCGTTATTTAAAATCGAGTTGAAATCCGAACATCGGGACAGCCTTTCCAGTAGGGTTAGTCTCTATTCCATACCCACTTTCTTGGAGATGGTACACATCAAATGAGGGGCGTAGACTTAAATCATCCGAAACATCAAAAGTAGATAAATGAGCATATACATACGCATCTACAGCATTTAACGCGTATGCCAATCCTATGGTTACATACATAAAATCTCTACGATTGCGCAAAAAGTTACGATTGCTTTTCAATTGGCTTGTATTCGCCCCGATTAGCCTGTCAGGAGTCGGACCAAATCGAAAATCATCATTATCGGTGACAGCATTATAATAGGCTGCTTGGTAATCATGATACTGTTTAGTCAAGAATACACTATAATAGCTTAATCCACCAATTAAGCCATAAATTAAGGGGATTTTCCAACTTTGATCGTTATGATATTGGCCTAGCCCGGGGAGGATTAGCGACTTTCGCAGTATTTGTTTTGGGTAGGGAAGCCTGTCAATTTGTTTGTCAGTAGTGGCTAGAATGATTGAGCTTGGACGCGCAGTATCTACCGTGCTTGGTGTATTTTCAACAGATAGTGGTACCGGGTCTAAAGTGTCAGATAAAACAGGTACAATTGCCCTTGAATGTGATGCTAGATAAAATATTGACTGCCCATTATTAGCACTACTAGACTGCCCTAATGTCACATCATGATAAAAAAACAACCATAGTAAGCAACCTAAGCCAATTCTTGCCAACAAAAAAAGCCTAGCCTCGCCCATAAATCTCCTATTCTGAGGATGAAAGGAGTACTAATATTCGCTCTAAATCGTCATCAGTGAAGTATTTTATGCGAATTTCCCCACCTTCTGAGAAGGTTTTCATCTGCACTTTTGTGCCAAGCGCACTTCGTAATTTTGATTCTATATCTCGGATAACGGCACTATTTTTTGTTTCCGTTTTCCCTGAAGGCTTAATTGTTTCTACGTTGGGTTGAACTCCAGAAGTGTTTGCTTTGACTCGAATATGATCTTCTAGGCGACGAACTGACCACTGTTCTCGGATTACCTTGTCAAGTATGGTTTGTTGTTCTGCGGTTGAATCAACTCCGAGTAAGGCTCGCGCATGTCCTCCACTAATTCTATTAGCAGCTAAAGCTAGCTGAATGAAGTCGGGTAAATTCAACAACCGAAGCATATTAGTGACCGTTGTCCGATTTTTACCAACTTTGTTCGCCACCTCAGATTGGGTATAATTAAACTCTTCTAGCAGTCGTTGGTAAGCAACCGCTACCTCGAGTGGATTTAGGTCCTCACGCTGAATGTTTTCAATAAGCGCATAGGCCATACTTTGTTCATCATCAGCATGTCGCACATAGGCAGGGATGTTAGAAACTCCTGCTAATTTAGAAGCTCTGAGCCGTCGTTCACCACTTATCAACTCATAGCGTTTATCACCTAAATATCGAACGGTAATTGGCTGAATTAGTCCATGTTGTTGGATAGATTCAGCTAATTCTTCTAATCGTTCTTGGTCAAACTCTTTTCTTGGCTGGAAGGGGTTCGCCCGGATGTGGTCAGGTTCAAGAAATAGTACGACATCTACCTGACCATGTTGAGCTTCTGTATTAGAGACAAATTCATCACTTTTGGATGGTTCGCTATCAGTAAATTGTCTAGAATTTCGCCCATCCGCAGTTTGCTTTAGGCTTTCCTGCTTCTCAGATTCCGTTAAGATTGGATTTTTCCTTGTATGCTGATCTTCCATATCTGGAAAAAAAGCGCCTAGTCCCCTTCCCAGTACTTTCTTATTCGCCATGTCCTTTTATTTAGTTAATACAGGACTATTCTTAAATAGTTTTCTGTTCCTCTTTATAATCTCCCCTGCTAAAGCTAGATAGTTTTTTGCCCCCACAGAAGTTGAATCATACAGTAGAGCGGGCTTACCAAAAGAAGGAGCTTCTGCCAAGCGGACATTCCTTGCAATGACCGTCTTAAATACCCGGTCATCAAAATATCGCTTCACCTCGTCTGCCACTTGGTTAGATAATCTAGTTCTGGTGTCATACATAGTCAATACCACTCCTTCAATATCCAAGCTAGGATTTAGGTGTTGACGTACAATTTTAATAGTGTTAAGAAGTTGTCCTAAACCTTCTAATGCAAAATATTCACATTGAACGGGGATAACGATGGAATCAGACGCGGTCAATGCATTTATTGTCAAAAGTCCTAAGGAAGGAGGACAATCTATAATGATGAAATCATACTTATCCCGTAACTCAGAAATGGCCTTTGTTAAGATTCGTTCACGCTGTTCACGATCGATCATTTCTATTTCTGCCCCCACTAAATTGATGTGGGCAGGCACTAAGTCTAAAAAGTCTAATTCTGTTTGTCGGATGGTATCGCTAATTTCAGCACTACCTATCATGACTTCATAAATAGAGTTAGTAACCGTCGAGGTATCGATCCCTAACCCGCTAGTGGTATTGCTCTGTGGATCAATATCTATGATTAAGGTAGGATGTTCAATAGCCGCTAAACTAGCTGCTAAATTTATGGATGAGGTGGTTTTACCTACCCCTCCTTTTTGATTTGCAATAGAAATTACTTTACCCATTGACGACTTAATCCATTAAAACTTTGAAATAAAATTCAATATAAAAGTACCTCTGAACCGAACCAAAAATACTTATTAACAGTGGAGCCGCAAGTTATCCACATTGTGGCCTGATGAGGGCAAAAATGCTGATTAAGGGGTGTTGCCAGTTAGTAAAATTTTTCTGTTTTGACCGGTGTAGCCAGTTTGATCATTAACAAGTCGCAATTTGCTGTTTTGCTGACTGGTTGAATTTATTTCAGAGGATTGGCTAAGATTAAAGTCTGTAGTACCAGCAAACCGGATTATATGATTATGGTCAACCCAAGGGGTAATCTCATTATCTATTTCATTTGCTTCATTTCCGATACCTGAATCTTTAGCCGTCGTCAATGGCGCATTTGATGGTTGAACGTCATTTGGTGTATTCAAGGAACCCGTATGCTCTAATTGGTTTGTTGGCATCCACGTGTTCCAAGTAATTATTACTGTTGCCATAACTAAAAAACTAGCAGCGACTTTAAAGCCGTGTTGGGGAATCCAATTCCAATTCCAGCTTTTACTTGATGCGTTAATAGATGCTTCAGCTTTTGCGAATATGGCCTCTTTTACACGTTCTGGGCTTTCAAACGAAGGGTATGCCTTGGTTTTCTCCCACGTTTTTTTCAGACTTTCTACTTCGATAAGTAGATCTTGATTCAACCGAATTCTTTTTTCAAATGAAATTTTTTCAGATGGGTCCATCTCATCCATTAAGAACCGAATAATCTCAGCTTGATTAACTTGCATGGTTTTTTTCTGATTGTTGTTCTTCTTCAAAATATTTTCTCAGATTTGTGAGTGCATATCTCATACGCCCTAAAGCTGTGTTAATTGAAACACCGGTAATTTCAGCTATCTCTTTAAAGGATAACTCTTCGTAATGACGTAACATAACCACGGCTCTTTGTTCCTCTGGTAAACGACTTATATGCTTATACATTCGCTTTTTATCCTCATGCTGAACGTAAACTTGTGACGCATCCAAAGCTCCTTCATCGGCAACTCTGTGGAAGAAATCTGTATTTTCTTCCCCATCACTACTACTTGAAATATGCACGAACTTTTTGGCCCTTCTCAAATAATCAATAGTAGCATTATGGGCTATGCGCATAACCCAAGCAATCCATTTACCTTCTTCATTATAGTTTTTTTCCATTTTCATAATCACCTTAGTAAAGGTATCCTGAAAAAGATCATTCGCCGTTTCAGTGTTAAGTACCATACTATAGATATAGGAGTAAATCTTAGACTCATATCTGTTAAATAGAGTTTTAAACGCGTCCATATCATGCTCACGGCGATACAAATAGACCAACTCTTTATCTGATAAAGAGGAGCGATTAAGGGTAGATTGGGTGGATTTATGTATGTTCATACATTTAAAATGATACGCATCGGTACAAAATAGTATCACATGTGCATGTGAGATCACTAATGGTCATTATTGCTAGTGAAATATTCAAGTACTTTATTAGCCTTCGTAGTTCCAATTTCCTGAGCTAACGTATGAGCCACTAGTTTTCGTATGTTAGAAATTGAACCGTATTTTTTTAAAAGTTGTTTTGCTGTTTTTTCACCTATTCCATCAATATTAGTTAACTCACTTCCTATGGTGTTGTTGCTCCTAACGTTACGGTGAAAGGTTATGGCAAATCGATGCGCTTCGTCCCTAACCTGTTGCAAAAGTTTGAGTGCTGGGGACGTTTTTGGAATCATTATAGCATCTTTTCGTCCAGGTATAAATACCTCCTCTAACCTTTTTGCCAGACCAATTATCTCGCATTCACCATAAAATCCTATTTCTTTTAACGCCTTTACCGCTGCACTCAATTGGCCCTTCCCTCCATCTACCACAATTAAGTCGGGGATGTGCTCTCCATTTTTTTGTACGCTCGTATATTGCCTTGTTAAGATTTCCGCCATAGATGCAAAATCATCCGGTCCAATAACTGTTTTGATATGAAAATGTTTGTATTGAGTTTTTCTTGGTTTGGCATCCACAAAAGACACCATAGAGGCGACTGGGTATGCGCCTTGAAAATTGGAATTATCAAAACAGTGAATGGTGCGCGGCAATCGGCTAAGACTTAAAAAATGATGCAAATCTGAAATAGCAGCAGGAATTCGGTTTCTTTCTCTCTTTTCCAACGCTAATGCACGATCATTAAGATGTAATTTTGCGTTGGTCACCGCCATCTTGATTAGTTTAGCTTTGTCTCCACGCTCAGGAATTTTAAACGGTACTTTTTTAGATTTATGCTCATGTAAATACCCGTGAAGTACTTCTTCATCAACTAAATCATGGCTCAAATATACTTCGTCAGGTAAGGTTATATGATGATCAGATGTGTAATAGTCTTCAATGAAACTTTGGAGTAATTCCGAATGAGAGTATCCTTGGGCAGGTTTTATGAAACGGTGGAATTTACCTATTAACTTACCCTCGCGGATTTTCAAAAGCACCCCACATGCTTCATTAATTTCGGTGTTTTTTTCTACCACAAATAAATCTCTGTCTTGCTCGGTCTCAGTCACCATTTTCATTCGCTCACTATACCTTGTAACAGCCTGTAAACTATCACGTAAGTACGCTGCTTGCTCAAATGCCATAGCTTGAGCTGCTATTTCCATTTCTTCTTTGAGTTCTTGAATAAGTAAACTGGTTTTACCGTTAATGAGCTTTGTGACCTTTTCGATGGTAGCTTGATATGTTAGTAGAGACCATTGAGCTGAACAGCTTCCAAGGTAATCATCAAAACAGCTGTGCCATTTAGGCGTATTTTTTGTTTTGTCAAGGGTTTTGATGGATACGGCACAGGTGCATAAACCAAAAGCTTTTCGGATGACTTCAAGCATTCTCTTCATCCCATTAACGCTATCGTATGGCCCATAATACTGACTGCCATCTTTAATCACTGTTCTTGTGGGAAATACTCTTGGACGATCCTCATTGGTAATACATATATAGGGATAGGTTTTATCATCCCGTAGAAGCACATTGTATCGTGGCTGATTTTGCTTTATTAAATTATTTTCGAGGATTAATGCTTCCGCTTCTGAATCGGTAACAATAACTTCTAAATCGGTGATTTTCCGAACCATGGTCTGAATTCGACCAGATTGTATACTACGCTCCTGAAAGTACGAACGTACTCTATTTCTTAGCTTCTTAGCTTTACCCACGTAAAGTATACTACCTTTCGCATCCCTATATATATAGACGCCCGGTTCTAGGGGAAGATTAGCAATTTTTTCTTTTATGGTATTGGATTCCATAGTGGGAACTTAAGGAATTTGTTCTATTTTCGAGCTAGTCTCTTACAATCTTTACCAATATTTTGAAGCAAGCAAGTATTCCATGATTTCGAAAAAGCAACACGGGTTAATGTATTCGGTGCAACAACCTGCTAAGAAGCCTGTTGTACGATGGTTTATTGCCTTTTTAGTACTCATTCAATTTTCTTTAATCTGGCCTATTTATGCTTTAGTTGGATACATCGAGCCTATCATGCTTGGAATGCCTTTTTCGATTGTTTGGGTCTTGTTATGCCTTTTGCTCAGCTTTTCTGGGCTTCTGACTTACTTTCTGTGGGAAGAGCATGTTCAGAAACAGCAAGATCATGATGTACTAGCTAAGGTTGAGCAAAGTAAATTCTTGCCAAAAGATATGACAACCAATGAATCCTTTTCAGAAAGGGTGAAATCATGAGTGATACCTGGATTATAGTGGGAATATCTATAGGCTACCTTCTTCTTAGCTTAGTAATGGGCATCGTTCCTGGTTTGAAAGTGAGTAAGAGTTCAGAAGGCTATGTTGCTGGTGACCGTTCTATGAATCTACTCCTCCTTTATTTTGTGTTAGGTGCTTCCATATTTTCTTCTTTTGCATTTTTGGGTGGACCAGGTTGGGCCTACTCTAGAGGGGTTGCTGCTCTATATATTATTGCTTACGGAACTTTAGGAATGGTTCCTCTCTATTTTTTTGGACCAAGAGCTCGCAGAATGGGTGTCAAATATGGGTATCTAACCCAAGCGGAACTACTTTCAGAACGCTATCAGAGTCAATTTCTATCTATACTATTAGCCATTTTAACGGTAGTAGTACTTATCCCCTACTTAACCCTTCAGATGAAAGGAGCTGGACTAGTACTCAATACTATAAGTGATGGTGCAATACCGTACTGGCTAGGCGCCGCAATGGCCTATGGGGTAGTCCTATTGTATGTTTTTTTTAGTGGAGTTATGGGAGTTGGATGGACTAATACCTTCCAAGGTATTTTCATGTTAAGTATTGCTTGGTTTCTAGGTTTATACCTACCCAAAGAACTGCACGGTGGAATTGGACCTATGTTTCAAGCAATTCAACAAGAGGGGTTAGGCAATATGTTACAAGCTCCAGGATTACAGAGTGACGGAAGCTCATGGTCTTGGGCTGGATTTAGCTCTGCAGTTATGATATCAGCTATTGGATTTTCAATGTGGCCGCATTTTTTTATGAAAACATTTGCAGCGAAAGATGACCGAACAATGAAACTTACCGTTGTTTTGTACCCCACCTTCCAGCTATTCCTATTACCCATTTTATTCATAGGTTTTTCGGCTATCCTTAGCTTTCCAGGTATAGAACCAGCAGACACTATTTTACCCTATGTACTCAGAAATATGGACCTCCCAGTTGTATTAGTGGGCTTAGTATGTGCGGGGACCCTAGCTGCCTCAATGAGTTCAGGGGATGCAATACTGCATGCGGCTGGTGCTGTTTTTGTGAGAGATGGACTGCGTAAATTTCCACAACTTAGGACAGCTATGGACCAAAAAAATGTAGAACGAAAGGTAATACAGTGGAGCATATTACTTATAAGTATCTTGGCATATTATTTTGCGGTTATCTCTTCTACCGACATAGTGAGTTTATTGTTAGGAGCTTATGGTGGCGTTGCTCAACTTTTCCCATTGGTTTTTGCCATGTTTTATTGGCCATCTGCTACACGATTAGGAGCACTTACAGCACTAATAACTGGTATATTTGTTACACTTGTTTTTCTTTTCTGGCCTGAGTTGAAGCCTTGGGATATTCATGAAGGTATTTACGGACTCATTGTTAACATTTTCAGCTTAATAACGGTAAGCTTGCTAACCCAAAAAACAGATTCTAGCATTGTTGAGAAATTTACCCATGCCTAATCCATACATTATTTTATGAAGCAAAAACGACCTGTTCAGTCCAAACACAAACATACCAGTAAAAAATGGACAGGCACCACACCGAATATTGAAATCGTTTATGAAGACAATCATTTACTGGTCATAGACAAGCCAGCAGGGTTACTATCGCAAGCTGACAAAACCAACAAAGTCGATCTAACCGAATTATGTAAACGATATTTGAAAAAAGCCTACAACAAACCAGGTAATGTATATTTAGGCTTAACTCACCGTCTTGATCAGCCTGTAAGCGGGCTAATGGTTCTCACCAAAACATCTAAGGCCGCTTCGCGTATTTCCCAGCTTATCCGTGAACATCAACTTAAAAAAACCTATTGGGCTATTGTGCATGGGCGAACTCCACTGGAAGCCACCTATGAACACTTTCTTAAAAAAGATTCAAAAACCAATAAAACCAAAGCTTTTAGTTCTAAAAAATCTGGTGCGAAACCTGCTATTTTAAGTTACACTACCCTAAAACAAAGTGCCCATTATAGTCTTATCGAAATCGATTTAGTGACAGGGAAACCGCATCAAATTCGAGTTCAGCTAAGTAAAATGGGCTTTCCACTCTGGGGCGACTATAAATATGGGGAAGAGGAAACCGGCCCTGGTAAATCACTTGCACTCAGGGCTTATGCTTTAGCCTTTGAACATCCAGTAAGAAAAGAATTAATGAACATAAAAGCTGATATACCTCGTCAACAACCTTGGAATTTGTTTGACTATTGAATCTAAGCAAAGATTGAGATAACGCCTCGCTTTATGTTTATTCCCTCTAAAACCGCGTTCAATGTGTATTCGAAGTTCACTACACTTAGAAAACACCCTTCAATTGCTCCACTCTTTCCTCCCATCATTCATTCCTACTACGATCAAACTGAAGTTAAATTGAATTCACTTGGTCGCTTAATTTCACCTCAATTCAAGAGGAAGAAGGTTACCGCACGTGAGTTACAAGATAAAAAAGCCTTTAAGAATCCATGGAATGCAACCTGGATTTCCAAGATGTTAATACTTGATGATTGGCTACTCAAGGGGGATTTACACCATATAGTGTTTAGAAAACTGGCATTACATAGAACCATTCAGGACCGTTTAATGAATCCCAATTCCCCTATCACACAATTAGTGATTCTAGGTAGTGGAATCGATCACTTAGGTTGGGTCTTTTCAGATAAATATGTCTGCTTTGAATTGGATATTGAACCCATGATCACTTTTAAAAAGAAACTCTTACCAACACTGAACCAAAAGGTACATTTAAATGACTTTGATGCTACTAAGAATGCTTTAGATCAGTGTCTTAAACAACAGCCTGAATTCAATCCCAAAAGACCTAGTTTATTTATCACTGAGGGATTTATAGATTACATACCAAAAGATAATCTGGTCTCTTTACTATCCCAAATAAAGCATATTAATCCGAAAAATGAGTGGATGAGCACTCATTTTGATCGTAGCTTACTTAGCCGTAATCAACGATTTTTCTTTGAGTTTGGTATACAAATTACAGGAGAACAACTGCAATCCAATTTAGACAAAGAACAAGTCATTTCCATTGGGTCCAATATTGGATTCGCCCTCATAAATGAATGGTCAAATATACTTGAACTGTTGGGCAATCGCAGTATTTCTAATGAAGCTAAGTTAAACAAAATTGAACGGAAGGTACTGCAGCAGAATAACATGAATGGATGTAGCATTTTACATTTCAAGTAAGATAATGTCGAGTAGCTTACCATTATGTAACACAGTTACCTTTCACTTGTTATTTACGAAGATTCCATAAATTAGGCCTAATCCACCAACTTGGTTTTAAACGACCGATTACTAATATTAACCGCAATCATTAGAACAAACTTTTTACTATGGCAACACATGCTAAAACCAACAATGAGATCATTCAACTACAAGTATTTGTTGGCCTAGCAATTATTGGGCTAAATTTTTTTCTGTACGAGTGGTTTGAAGCCATCCGTTACTACGCACTAGCCGCATCGGTCTTAATCATTGGTATGCCGCACGGTGCATTAGATCACAAAATCTATTTTAAAGCCCTGCATAAAGAAGAAACCGTTAAGACACAGATTGTATTTTATGCAGGATACTTGTTGGTGGTAGCCGTGTACGCCTGGCTTTGGTATGTCCAACCCTTTATAGGTTTTGTATTGTTTATGTTGTTCACCTTATACCATTTTGGCCAATCCGATACCGAACGGTTACCCTTAAACGGTTTTCTAAAACAGGTATTTATTTTGGCAAGAGGTCTGAGTATAGCCGGGCTCATACTTTTCGGTAGCGATCCTTTTTATACGTCTAGAATCGTGGAATCGGTCACTGGAATATCACTTATTTCTATCGTATATAACTTTACTACTACAGAAGATCTACGTCTATTTTTTGCCCTAATGTATCCCAGTGTTTTCCTTTTAGGGAGTATGGTTTCTAAACAAGTACCCTTAAAAAGCTGGCTAAGCTTGGATGCACTTGTGGTTCCTGCCCTCTTCTCATTGGTCGACCCTATCTTCGCTTTCGCCCTTTATTTTGGTTTATGGCACGGATACAATCACACGAAAACCATGTTGGATTTTCTGAGTAGCAAGAATGAACAAATTGGTTTCGGATGGTTCTATAAAGAAACTGCCTTGTTTTCAGCAATCTCTTATATAGGGCTCGTCCTAATATATTTTCTGGTTGAAGCATTTGGCGACGAAGCCTTATTGGTCGCTATTTTATTTACTCTGATAAGTGTAATCACCTTACCTCACATGCTTGTGGTAGAGCAAATGTATAGAGCTTTTGATAAAACAGATAGTGATCAGTCGACTTAATTGACTGTATTACAATTAAAGGCATGGTCAAAAAAAAAGCCCCATCAAATGATGAGGCTTTAAAAGTCAATATAAACTGACCTTTACGCCATTGCGTATCCTTCGTCTTCTGACTTAGATTTAGCAATTGCGTAAATCATTACCCCGTAACCAGCTTTTGCTAGTACGTCAGCAACTGAATATCCAACTTGGATTGCAACTTGAGTAGAAGCACCTTCCCATCCAAAGAATGGAGCCATGTATACGATTGGGTAGAAGCCCCAAGTCGCTAACAATAGTAATCTGATGTTTCTATATAATATAGCTGTTTTGCCTTCTTTTTCAGCAGCAGCTGCACCCAACTCGTTCCATAATGTATACACAATGTATACGAAAGGAAGTGTACTCAAGAAGCCCCAAAGACCTCTCATACCCATCACAGAAGTTTCGTCCGTGATAAGTTCACCTGGGTAACCCAAAGCAATCATCAAGAACGCAGCAATTACCATATTGGTAAGCATACCTTCTTTTTTCGCACCCGTTAGACCCATTACCAACAATAATTCTACTACTAGTAGAGGTACTGTTAGTAACCAATCCACATAACGGTAAGCGTCATTGAATGGTTTACCTGAGGCTACGTAGTTACCACCTTCAAGTACATAGGCAGCTTCCCACGAACCAAAAATTCGTAGATAATGATAAGCAGCGATACCTACTACTAGAGTAGAAACCACTAAAGAAATACGATACTTGGGAGCTACCCGGTCTCTAGCTAGTACAAAAAAGACGCCAGAAAAAATCATCGATGCAATTGCAAACGACAACATGTTGTAGACCAGGGAGTATTGACCAATTGTCAGTTCCATGTATTCTCCGTTTAGTTAAAGATTTACTCTACAATAACTATTCCTTTTTCCCCATTAGTTCCCAAATGCAACAAAGAAATTGCACATATCGCAGAGAAAAGCGCTTTCAGTTTTAACCCTTAGATTATTTGGTTAATTGATTGAAGCGCATAAGCTTATATGTTTAACTATGCGCTTAATAACGTCCTCATAAAAGTTTTTACTATTTTTTTGCTAGTAAATATTTTTAAAAAAAATACCGCCGAACTAGTTTTTTTTGTGCGAGAACAGCTCACCTATTCCCATAACTAATGTCACTGCAATACCTTCAGACTTCGTAGATATAAAAACCTTGCCCTGTTTTATTTCCTAAGTGGCCTTTATCTACCATCTCTCTAAGTAAAGGACATGGGGTATATTTAGCGTCTTGAAAGCCCTTATATAGTACATTCATTATGTTTAAGCACACATCTAGGCCAATAAAATCAGCCAGTCGCAAAGGTCCCATCGGATGTGCCATCCCTAAGGTCATTACCTGATCTATAGCTTCTTTCTCAGCTACCCCTTCATGTAATGCATAAATAGCTTCATTAATCATAGGCATGAGTATTCGATTACTGACAAACCCGGGAAAGTCATGGACTCTAATTGGGGTCTTCCCTAGCTCCCTTGTAAGTGATTCCACCGTTTTGAACGTCTGCTCACTTGTTTTATTCCCAAGTATTATTTCAACTAAACTCATCACAGGAACCGGATTAAAGAAATGCATTCCAATCATATTCTCTGGGTGAGTTACACCTTCTGCTAATTCAGAAATGGATATCGAGGAAGTATTAGTTGCAAATATAGTTTGTTTGAGGCGCTTGGGGTCAATGCCCTGTTCTATTTGGCTCCAAATCTGTTTTTTTAGTGATAATTGTTCTGGAACTACTTCTAAAACCATATCAGCTTCAGATATAGCTTGCTTAACATCAGTGTATGTCTGTATACGAGCTAGACTAGACCCCACCTCAATTGGCTTAATCTTCTGTTTTTCAGCCATGCGGGTCAAGTTTTTTTCGATTGTTTGAAGAGCTATTCTAAGCTGTTCTTCACTATTGTCCATTAATTTTACAGGAAAACCTGCCATCGCACATACATGCGCGATTCCATTACCCATCGTACCTGCTCCAATAATTGTTATGGAATGTATGTGTTGATTATGCATTTGTGCCTCACCAATTTTTATTGAATTTGTGTAGTATTAATAATGCTAAGTGTATGTATTCAGTGTGTGCGATTTAAGCTATGTTTTATGCATTGCTAAATTATATGAAACAATCCGTACATTTTATTCATACCAAGACTCACTACTTTCTATCGGTTAATCCTATCCAAATAGTCCGTCAAATTCAACCTTTATATCTGTACCTATGAATACGCTTGTTAAATTTGCTCTTTTCGTCGCACTTCTATTTTTAGGTGTTGCAATTACCGCATTTTATTGGACATTTTGGAAGCCTTTACCTAATTATGAAAGCAGTAGCGAACATATTGCTTTAGCCAATTCAGTTGATATTTTTTGGGATGATTTTGGTGTTCCACACATCTACTCTAAGGATGAAACTGATTTGTATTATGCAATGGGTTATGTGCACGCACAAGATCGGTTGTGGCAAATGACCCTTTCCCAACTTGCTATGGAAGGAAGATTTGCTGAGTTCTTTGGTGAAAATTTGGTTGCTTTGGATCAGTACCAGCGAACACTAGGATTTTGGCATACAGCAAAGAAAATTGAACAACAACTAAGTGATAAAGAAAGGATTATTCTAGAAGCTTACTCAAAGGGCGTGAACACCTTTATTCAAACCCATAACGACCGTCTACCAGTGGAATTTGCCCTTACTGAAATGACCCCTATTAGCTGGACTATTACACATTCAATTGGATTAACTCGACTCATGGCATGGGATTTAAACCTGAGCTGGTGGAGTGAGCTTATGTATCAAGATTTATCTCAAAAACTACCTCCTGACGATTTAAAAGCAATCATGGTAGCGTGGTCCGAAGGTTTACCCACTACCTTAACTAATCAAGAAAGTCAGTCACTATTAGGACTGTTGGACTTGGAATGGCAACGGCGAGATTTAATGGAAGTTGGTGGGTCCGCTGTTGGAAGTAATGCTTGGGCTATTGATGGATCTAAGACAACTACGGGATATCCTATTCTAGCAGGTGATCCACATCTAGGTTTAGATATGCCAGGAAAATGGTATGAAATTCACGCTCACCTAAATGGAAGAAATGTTTCTGGGGTAAGTTTAGCCGGTTTACCGGGTATTGTACTTGGCCAAAATGATGATTTGGCATGGAGTTTTACCAATATTATGGCCGATGATACCGATTTCTATTTGGAAATGGTGAACCCTCAAGATCGAGGTCAATACAGAAGGGATACTCCTGAAGGCTTGGCTTACCTACCGTTTGATGTAAGAAGAGAGCGAATCAAAATAAAAGATTCCAGTGATCAATTTTTTGATATACGATCTACGGTTCATGGGCCAGTAATCAGTGATATTTACCCTACAGATGCTTTAGTAAACAATCAGGTAATTTCTATGCGATGGACTGGACATGAGATTAGTCATGAAATAAAGAGTATGTATGGAATCAATTGGTCAACGAATATAGAAAGCTTCCAAAATGCTTTAAAAGATTATGGCGCACCAGGGCAAAACATTATGTATGCAGATAACAGCGGCAATATTGCCATGTTTAGCGTGGCCAAATTACCTATTCGAAAACATGACCCCTTGCTCTTACGACCAGGTTGGGATCAAGACTATGATTGGCAATCTTGGATACCTTTTGAGGAACTTCCTTCCATTATCAATCCAGAAAAAGGATGGATTGCCAATGCCAACAATAAAATAACGACCGCTGCTTACCCTCATTACATTGCAAGCTTTTGGGAACCCCCTTCACGCATCCAACGAATAGAGGAATTAATTACAGCAGATAGCTTGTTTTCCGTGGATAAAGTTGCTGAGCATCAAACCGATGTTTTTTCCCATTTTGCCTCAACTCTTACACCCATCATAGTTAACTACATTGAATCCCAACAGGAGTATGATTTTAGCATTGCGCTGAGTTACCTTAAAAATTGGGATTATTATTATACAAAGAATTCCACCGCTGCATCTATATTTGATGTTTTTTTCCTACGATTTACTGAAAATACCCTCTTAGATGAATTTGGCGATGATAGCTTCCGCCACTTTGTTCGTCATGAGTTAATTCCGGTTCGAGTAATGCCTTTTCTAATTGAAACCAACAGCGGGCTATTCGATAATGTGTTAACAAACGAAGTAGAAACTATTGAAGACATAATAATAAAAAGTATGCAGGAGACTATTTATTATCTGAGTGATTTATATGGTCCAGAACCATTTGAGTGGCGATGGGAACAATTACATACCATCCAGTTTTCTCCACCCTTATTCAAAGAAGCAGCACAAGATTCTTCTGCTCCCAAGGCCCTTAAACTTGTGGTCGATAACATTCTAAGCCATGGACCATTTCAGGTCCCAGGGCATGGTATGTCTATAAATAATGGGCAATACAATTGGGATACCCCTTTTGAAATGGTACTAGGAGCCTCCGTTCGAAGAATAGTCAACCTTGCCGACCTAAGATTTTCCCGAAGTATTTTACCAACTGGGCAATCAGGAAACCCTTTTTCTACTCATTTTGGTGATCAAACCTCATTATGGCTAGAGGGCCGTTATAAGGAATTAGTACAAGATAGCTCCTACGTTAAACTTAGTAATTGGCGACATATGCAATTGATTCCAGTTCAGTAATTATTTATTGTCTATAACTAGAATAACAGATAGTTACCCATACCCAGTTACCCCCGTATGAAAGAAGGTTTATACTCATTTTCAGTCATCTTAATTGTATTCATTCTACTGGCTAGCTTTAGTACAGCGCAAGACAAGCCAAGCTCATTAACCCGCGGAGGAGTAACTCAGCAAGATGCCCCCCTATCTGCATCTGGAATAAAAATTGACCCTGAAATTTTACTCCAACAACTGACCCCACGCCAACGTGTGGCTCAACTCTTTTTCGCGCCTGTTTATGGAAATTATATGGCACAAGGTAGTAGCTCTAGATTAGCTATTGAACGCTTAATTACCGAGCAAGAAATTGGCGGACTAATAATGATGAGTGGAGATATTTATGGACAGGCAGCCTTGATTAATGACCTGCAAACTTTGAGTAGTATTCCATTGTGGATAACACAGGATATGGAATTTGGTGCGGCTATGCGTATTCGTGGCTCGACGCGCATAACACCTGCAATGGGTGTGGCAGCCACAGGAGATATTCGGAATGCTTTTATGAAGGGTAAAATTACCGCCAAAGAAGCAAAGGCCGCTGGTGTACATCAAATATTCGCACCCGTACTAGATGTGAACAATAATCCAAAAAATCCAGCCATTAACATACGTTCATTTTCGTCCGACCCGAAACTTGTATCCGAATATGGAACGGCCTTTATTCAAGGGATACAAAGTGAGGGTTTAGTTGCAACCGCAAAACATTTTCCAGGTCATGGCGATACCGAAACAGATTCCCATTTAGACCTTCCAGTAGTGCCGCATGATTATGCTAGATTAGACTCGGTTGAACTAATTCCTTTTTCCGCTGCTATTCAAGGGGGGGTACAAAGTATTATGACTGCTCATATATCCTTCCCACAGTTATCGGATAGTGTTGGTCTACCGGGCACCTTAGATCCTCGCATTTTGACCGATATACTCAAGGACTCTTTAGGTTTTGAAGGCATCATTGTGACTGACGGCCTGGGTATGAAAGGTATCTCCAATTACTTTTCGCCAGGTAAAGCGGTCGTAGCTGCATTAAAAGCTGGTGCGGATCTCATGCTTATGAGCCCTGACGTCACTACTGCTATTGATGAAGTGATGGCAGCAGTTGAAGCTGGAGAGTTAAATATGGAGCGGGTTGATGAATCCGTTTTAAAGCTTCTTAATTGGAAAGCATCCCACGGATTATTCGAATCCAATGGCGAAGTAGCACTGGACAAGATGGCTGACATCATTTCCTCGCCAGTACACTTAGCGGAATCCAAGAAAATTGCACAACAAAGCATTACCGTACTCCGGAATGAGTCTAATATCCTACCCATTAATCCCTCACGCTACCCAAAATTAACTCTAGTAAATTTAAGTGATTCAGAGATTGGAAGTCCTGAGAGTAGTTTTATACGGGGAGTCAGAGAACATCATCCCGATGTTAGTTACTTCGAGCATGACTCTAGAACGACCAATTCAGAGGAACTCAGAATCATTCGACAGGCCAGAAATTCAGACCTTGTGGTACTGGGAGCTTTTACTCGTTTCCGAGTTGGGCAGGATTTACAATTGAGTTCAACGCAAGCCAATTTTGTACGAAAACTTCTTGCTAGTCGTACACCTATTGTTACTGTTCTGTTTGGGAATCCCTATCTGATCAGTTCAATAAAGCAATCTGAGGTGCAAGTTATTGCTTGGTCCAATACCTCTGTGCAAAGCGAAGCCGCTGCCTCAAGTCTATTTGGAGCTACAGATATTAACGGTCGGTTACCCATCGACATTCCTCCTACCTTTGAACTAGGAGATGGAATACATATTCCAAAAAGCACTCTGCATTTTGGCATGGCTGAGGAAGCGGGGATGCACTCAGGAAAATTAGCTAAAATTGATGGTATTATGCACGATGCAATTAAAGATTCGGTATTTCCAGGAGGAGTCGTTGCAGTGGTGAAAGATGGCATTTTAGTGTACAACAAAGCCTTTGGATATGTTGACTACGAAAAGCTAAAACCTGTGCAAACCAACACCCCCTATGATTTAGCAAGTGTCACAAAAATACTAGCTACCACAACAGCTATAATGCATTTAGTGGATCGTGGCTTACTTGATCTTGACACACCTGTTAGCCAATACATTTCTGAATTTCGGGTTGATGATAAGGCAGGCATTACCATTAGAGATTTATTGAATCACGAATCAGGACTACCTGCTTTCAAAGTATATGTGGATGAATTACAGGATAGAGCATCCATTATAGAGGCCATTAAAAATGAGCCTTTAGAATGGAGCCCAAATCAAAAGTATGTCTACAGCGATTTAGGATTAATTCTCTTGGCCGAAATTATAGAGCAGGTGAGCGGTCAACGGCTTGATTCCTATGTTCGTTCTCAGTTACACTATCCTATGGGTATGTTTTCAACCTTTTTTACACCCAAAAAAGTAGGGCGCTGGTACGCGCAATCCATACCCCCCACTGAGATAGATACCCTATTTAGAATGGAATTGGTACAAGCAGATGTTCATGACGAAAGAGCCTATTACATGGATGGTGTAGCCGGTCATGCTGGCTTATTTTCAAATAGTATTGACATCGCAAAGTACATCACTTTTTTAACCAATAATGGGTTTTATGCTGGGCAACGCTTTATATCTTCCGAACGTATCGATGAGTTTACTTCTACACAAGAATCCTTGAGTAAACGAGGCTTAGGATTTGACAAAAAATCTAGATCAGGATTTAGCTCCGCAGGTACTCGTATGAGTCCAGAATCATTTGGGCATACTGGATTTACCGGCACTTCTTTTTGGGTAGATCCAGAACACCGTTTAGGGGTCATAGTTTTAACAAACCGAGTCCATCCTTACCGCTCATATGGGGGAAGAATAAGTAGAATTCGGGCAGCTGTTGCTGATGCAGCTTACGAATCCATGGAACGATAAAATGAGTAACACCTTACCTTATAGTTATCAGCCTTATTCTAATAAACCAGGACATTGCCTTATTGAAAGCCAAGAAGGCGACTTATATCTAGGCTTTAGAATAGAATCAGCTTCCTTTCCTACTACTATTTCCGCAGTACAAGCAGGTGTTGTACAATGTCTAATGCATGGCCAAAAACCAACCGTAATATATTACGCTAATCCGTCATTAAGTGGTCTTGAGAACTGGATAAACACTCTTTCATTGAAACCAGAGCAAATACCTGAACAAAAATTACAGGAAAAAGCTGCAGAGCTTCAGAAACAAAACCATCAATGGATACACTTTAACACCTTAGATTCGAGTAAAAAAACAACTATCAATTCAGTTAAACCGATACCACTTGAGAACTTTGGTCTCTTAGAGCTTTCTCAACAACTACATAGTTTAAGAAACGAAAATAGTGAATCCCGTCCCATTTTCTCAAAAAGTCAAATGGAACAATTAAAGCTTGCATTGGTTAATGTGTGCAATCTTGCAGTATGTCCTGAATCAAATTTCCCAGTGGGAGCCCTACTTTGGACTAATCTTGGGTTATTTCCAGGGGTAAACGTTGAATTTCAAGATTGGTCACTGGGATTATGCGCTGAAAGAACGGCTTTAATAAATGCTTTACGCTACGGTGCTGATGAGTTTTTTGGGATATTCGTTCATGCCACTGACGGCGATTTTAGTACACCTTGTGGGTCTTGCCGTCAAATTTTGAGTGAACATATGCTATTTTCCAAGCTTTTTTGTCTACACAAAGATCACACTTGGTCGGAATATTTTATTCATGATTTACTCCCTCACCCCTTCTATACCCAATCTTTAGCCAAGTTTTAGCCAAAATTAACGCTAAATATTGTCTCAATATTTTTTTGAATAGAGATTATTTATCCTAATTGTTCAAATTTTGTATGAATTCACCTAAAATCTGCGTTTATTGTTTACAAATGCCATTATTTATAAAGAAAAAGTATTTTTTCTATTGATTCAATGATTCTGAATCAATAGCTTAAGTCATTCTTTAAAGAATATTCATTAACTAAAACATAACGGAGTAATAATGAGTAGAGTAAGTGAATTACAAACATTAGTAGAATCAGTATCATCAGAAATGGAAAAGTTCTACGAAAAAGGAAACAAAGCAGCTGGTACCAGAGCAAGAAAAGGTCTTCAAGATCTTAAAAAATTAGCTCAGGACATTCGTTTAGAGATTCAATCTAAGAAAAATGATGCCTAATCCATTTTGAGATTACTCACGAAAAGCCGCATATTCTGCGGCTTTTTTTTTGACTAATAAATAGTTTTTCAGTTCAATTGGTTACTCCAATCACCATTAGTTTATTTGATCTATGCAGAAACTACCCATCTCCCTATTCCTATGTTTCCTATTAATAGGCAGTTCTTGTAATAAAACAACCCTCATAGAATCGAAATCTTCAAACGAAGTAATAGCGCTTGAGAATCTTGCTGATTCTGTTAAAAATAAATTATCAACTATTGAAGGGACTTTTGCCGTTCAATTTTCAAGTATAAATCGCCCCGAACTCAAATTATCTATCAATGCAGACTCAGTTTTTCATGCTGCAAGCACCATGAAAACTCCCGTTTTATACGAAATACTGAAGCAGCATGAGTTGGGCAATAAACTCCTTTCAGATTCACTTTTAGTAACCAATCGTTTCACTAGCATAGTTGATGGGAGTTCGTACAGTATGCAGGTATCTGAAGATAGTGAAGCAGTTCTTTATGAATTCTTGGGAGAGAAAAAGACGGTATTAGAATTGGCCGTACTCATGATTACCCAAAGCAGCAATCTTGCTACCAATATACTAATGGAAACATACAGAGGGCCGCAAGTCACCCAAAGTATGCGCGAAATTGGTGCAGATGACATTCAGGTTTTACGCGGTGTGGAAGACTTAAAAGCATTTAATGCCGGTCGTAATAATGAAACAACTGCTAAGGATCTATGGATATTATTTAGAGAATTAGCTACAGGGACTAGTCTGTCAACCGAATCAAAAACAATTGCTCTCGACATTCTTAGTAAGCAGGAATTCAATGAAATGTTTCCCGCCAAATTACCTATTGGTACTCGAGTAGAACATAAAACGGGTTGGATTACTGGCGTTCATCATGATTCAGGTATTATACACTTACCCAATGGGGAGTCTTTAATACTCGTTTTCTTATCCAAGAATGCACCTGACCGTTCAAAGGTGCAAGAAACGGCAGCAGAAATCGCTCTTATGTTTTATAACTTTCTACAAGAATACCCAGACTGGAAGATAGAACTTAAAAACTCGGGGTTGGTTAACCTTAAAGACTTAGATCCTTCCATTATGGTACAACTTGCTTATTCTACAGTCGATAATATTTTAGGCTATGATGCCTATGGAAGTTTAGAGGATGCTTATCTCCGAGAAGAAGCTGCCGTCAAATTAGAAGAAGCCCAAAAACTGTTAAAAATCCATAATCCAAATTTTAGATTATACATATTCGACGCTGCTAGACCTCGAAGAATCCAACAACAGTTATGGGATAATTCGGATTTGCCCGTATCCGAACGTAGTAAGTACATCGCCAACCCAGAACGTGGTTCCATTCACAATTTTGGCATGGCTGTTGATTTAGGAATCTATGACATAGATGCTGGATTATTAGATATGGGCACAAAATTTGATGATTTTACTGAAGTTTCACACATCACAAAAGAAGATTCATTGGTTGAAAACGGTCTTTTGACCAACAATCAACTCACCAATCGTAAGCTATTACGTGAGATTATGATAGCGGCAGGATTTCAAACATTGGCTACTGAATGGTGGCACTTCGACGCAATGGAACGAAGCAGAACCAAAGAGTTATTTAGCATAATAGAATAAAAATGGAAGCTAAAAACCTCATTCAATGGCAAAAACGAGCTTACGTGCCAAACTTTTTTACCATTACCTACTATACACAGAAGCTAAACACCTGAAACAGCTAGAGACGAGCAGAAATTTTCTGAGCGAATCTCCATATAAAACTCTACATGAAAAAGCTATGATTCGTGTAGAGACCAAAGATTCCTATCCAATTTGGCAGATTACGCCTAAAAAATCTCGTAAACAGGATTCCAATCAGAAGCCTACCATCCTATACCTATACAATAGTAGATTGCATCAGGGTATTCGTAAGCATCACTGGGAATTTGTATCTGAATTACTGGATGGAGGCATTTCTGATATTCTGATTCCTGAAATACCAACCAATCACAACAAGTCTATTGCAGAAAGTCTTAAATGGGTAAAAAACAATTTGAAAGCAGACAATTTGAATCAAAACCAATTAGCAAACGACTGGATTATTCTTGCTGAAGGTTCCTCTGCCCTTTATAGTTTTTATTTATTGAATGAACTAAAAATTCATCATACTCTGCCCATTAGAGAACTAATTTTTATTTCACCATGGCTAGATTGTAGCTTTAGTAATCCATTGATTGATCAACTTCTACCAAAAGATCCTATTCATAATAGAGTTGGCTATCAATCATGGCTAGCCGAACTTATGGACTCTGACTCTTCTATAATTCCAGATTTATTTTTTACTCCTATCTATCAAAAGTTAACCCTACTTCCACCCATTAAGGTCTATAGTGCGGGTAAGGACATTCTACAAGCCGACGCTTCCAAACTCAAAGTACGAGCTATATCCGAACCCATTGTTTTCAATTACTATGAATTTTCAGAAATGTTTAATGAGTGGTATCACTACCCTATTCCAGAACGAGAAAACTTTTTATCCCTACTAAAAGCACAACTAAGTCTACCTCTAAGCGAATGGGAAAAAAACAATGAATTGGACGCTAGTTACTGGTAATCAATAATAAAAAAACCAATGAAAGCGCTTGCATAGCAATCTTCCTGACTCTATTATCCCATATTAATTGAGAATAATATATTCGGGATGAAAAATAATGAATTTGATGCCATAGTAGTCGGCACTGGAATTAGTGGTGGTTGGGCAGCTAAAGAGTTGACGGAAAAAGGATTAAAAACATTGGTTTTAGAACGGGGCCGTATGATTGAACATATTACGGATTACCCAACGGCATATCTGGATCCATGGGATATGGATCATGGAGGGCAACCAACCAAGGAAGACATAAAACGACAATACAAACAACACCGCACAGGTTATACCACCGATCGTGCACACAGTCATTTTTTTGTTGACGATTTAGAGCACCCATATAATGAAGATAAACGCTTTGATTGGATGAGAGGCTATCATGTTGGCGGAAGGTCTCTGATGTGGGGCCGGCAGAGTTACCGTCTTAGTGAAATGGATTTCGAAGCCAACGCCAAAGATGGGTATGGAGTGGATTGGCCACTTCGATACAAAGATATTAAACCCTGGTATGATTATGTTGAGCAATACATTGGTGTTAGTGGAGAAAATTTGGGACTCAAACAACTACCCGATGGTAAGTTTCTTAAACCTATGGAACTCAATTGTGTAGAAGAAGTTTTGAAATCGAGTCTAAAAACCTCATATACCAATCGTTTACTCACCATTGGGCGAACCGCTCATATCACAGAAGGTACCAAGGAAGGGCTGGGTCGTGTTAATTGTCAATTCCGGAATAGATGTATGAGAGGCTGTCCTTATGGCGCGTATTTTAGTAGTAATTCCTCTACCCTACCTGCTGCTGATAAAACGGGAAACATGACTTTAATGCCAAACTCAATTGTTCATGAAATCATTTTTGATGAACAAAGCCAAAGAGCAACCGGAGTTCGAGTTATTGATACTGAAACCAAAGAACATTATGAATACAAAGCTCGAATTATTTTCTTATGTGCATCAACTGTTGCTTCAACCAGTATATTGATGCAATCAAGGTCCGCCCGATT
>Ga0181563_10000513_pt1 | contig 36804 bp, 26 predicted proteins | sample 011ome_25_FD_133759 | JGI IMG/M metagenome (GOLD analysis project Ga0181563, IMG submission 133759) | Coastal salt marsh microbial communities from the Groves Creek Marsh, Skidaway Island, Georgia - 011512CT metaG (megahit assembly) | ecosystem: Environmental > Aquatic > Marine > Intertidal...
AGAAAGTACCCACCATATATTTTCTCAAATGAAAATATTTATTTTAATTTTTAGTACATTCTTTTTATTGGGGTGTAATCATTCAGACTTAAAATTATTCACCAAACTCTCATCATACAAAACCGGAATAAAATTCAAAAATATACTAAAAGAAACTGATGAATTTAATGTTTTAACCTATGGTTATTTATATAACGGTGGTGGAATAGCGATAGGAGATGTAAATAATGATGGTTTAGAAGATATTTATTTCACTGGAAATATGGTGGCCAGTAGATTGTATATTAATCAAGGTGATCTAGAATTTAAAGAAGTAGCCAAAGAAGCAGGTGTAGATGCCCCTGGATTATGGAATACAGGTACAACAATGGTTGATATTAATGGCGATGGTTTGTTGGATATTTTTGTTTGTAGATCTGCAGCAAAGAATCCTCTATTTAGGAAAAATTTAGTCTTTTTAAATAATGGGGATATGACTTTTACAGAAAGTGCAGGGCTTCTAGGAATTAATGACACAGGATATACTACGCAAGTTTTATTTTTTGACTATGATAGGGATAATGATCTGGATTTATATGTTTTGAATCATTCAGTTCAAGAATATGCGGGATTTAGTAGGGTAATTGAGTCATATAAAAATAAATCAAATCAAGACTATGGAGATCGATTTTATGAAAATGTCGGAGGCTTATTTCTCGACAAAACATTAAGCACAGGAATAAAAACAAATGTTTTAGGGTTTGGCCTGGGAATAGCCATGGGTGATTTTAATAATGACAATTGGCCCGACCTCTACATTTCGAATGATTATAACGAACAGGACTACCTTTATATAAACAACCAAGATGGAACCTTCTCTGACCAACTGGAAAAATACATTACCCATACCTCACTATTTTCTATGGGATCAGACGTAGCAGATATTAACAACGATGGTTATACGGATATTTTAACGCTAGACATGTTACCTGAAGGGAATGAGAGACAAAAGATGGTCTTTGGACCCGATAATTATGACAAATATCAAAGACTGGTAAACTCTGGTTTTTACAACCAAACATCGAGGAACATGTTACATCTGAATCAAGAAGGAGCCTTTTTTACCGAAATCGGTCAGTTAGCAGGGGTATCTAATACAGATTGGAGTTGGTCTTCCCTTTTTGCAGATTTTGATAAGGATGGTTTTAAAGACCTCTTCGTTACCAATGGTTATAAACGCGATTATACGAATATGGATTTCGTTAGCTATGCCGTACAACAAAAAATTAATGAAACTCAAAACAACAAAGAAATCGCTGTAGTCGATTTAATTGAAAAAATGCCTGCTACAGAAGAGATCAATTATATGTATAAAAACTTAGACGGTATTCACTTTGAGAAAATGAATAACTCCTGGGGTTTGGAGCAGAAAACATTTTCTAATGGGGCAGTATATGCAGATTTGGACAACGATGGTGATTTAGATATTGTAATCAACAACATTGATAATCCGGCCTCTGTTTACAGAAATAATTCTGTCCCCAATTCAGGAAAATCCGTGCAGATCACATTAAATGACGCTCAGTCCCAAAACAAAGAGGCAATAGGTGCCAGTGTAACCTTGTACAGCGATTCTCTTTTGGTACAGCAAGTAAACCAACCTGTTAGAGGCTATCAATCTTCGGTAAGCAGAAAACTGTTTTTTGGATTAGGAAATCGTAAAAAAATAGACTCCATAAAAATCATTTGGCCGGACGGTCAAAAACAAATGGAATATGCTCCAGAACTTGACCCTTTCCTATCCATCACAAAAAAAATTACATCAGAAAAGAAATCGGAAAAAGAAAAAGCTCATCCTCTTTTTAATCCTACAAAACTAAAAACCTCTCAGCAAGTTGTTCATCAAGAGAATGATTATGTCGATTTTAAAGAGCAACGGTTATTACCCCATTTCCTTTCTACACAGGGACCTAGAATTGCAGTTGGAGACGTAAATAAAGACGGTCTAGAGGACTTCTATCTTGGAGGAGCCAAAGGTACAGTCGGTTCCTTATGGATCCAAAACGCTTCGGGAATATTTGCAAAATCAGCACAAACGGTATTTGAGCAAGACAAGGTCAAGGAAGAGGTAGCAGCCCTGTTCTTTGATTGTGATAATGATGGAGATCAAGATTTGTATGTTGTAAGTGGTGGTACGGAAAATAAAACAGAAGATTATCAAGACCGACTGTACCTAAATGACCAGGGTCGGTTTATACGATCTGATGGACTTCCAAACTATTTTCAAAGTGGGTCTTGTGTTAGCGCTTCTGATTTTGATATGGACGGAGACCTAGACCTTTTTGTGGGTACCCGACAAACCCCTGGTAGGTATCCTGAAATCGCTCCTAGTCAGTTGCTCCTTAACAATGGTTCGGGAAAATTTAGTTTAGCTAATGAAAAACTTCCAAATCAAAATTATTTAGGCAACATCACAGATGCTCTTTGGGAAGACCTGAACGGAGATGACCAAAAGGATTTAATTGTTGTCGGAGAATGGATGCCCATCACCGTCTTATATCAAAAGGATGGGACGTTTATTGCCTCACAAAACGAAACCCTACAAAATTCTTCAGGTCTTTGGAATAGAATCGTAAGCGGCGATTTTAATCAGGACGGTACTCTCGATTTTGCTATCGGAAATTATGGAATGAATTCTCAACTCAAAGCTCCTCTTACACTGTATTTTGACGATTTTGACAACAACGGTGCTGTAGATCCTATTTTGTGTATTATAGAATCGGGAAAAGAGTATCCTTTTTTATCTAAAGATGATATTCAAAGTCAACTGGTACGTTTGAAATCCAAATATGTTTCTTACGCCTCCTATGCGGATCAAACCATTGAAGAGGTTTTTGACCAAGAGACCTTACAGAAAGCAACTAAACTAGAAGCTAAAACTTTAAAGACTAGCATCTTATTAAACCTCTCCGACAATAGCTTTGAGATTAACCCCCTACCCGAACTCGCACAAATCGCTCCTGTGTTTGGTATGCGTACTGCTGATTTTGACCAAGACGGCATTTTGGACTTGCTAACAGGTGGAAATTTGTATGGAACTCGTGTAAAATTAGGGCGCTTTGATGCCTCCAAAGGAGAGTTTTTTAAAGGAAATGGGGACGGTAGCTTCCAATCAATTCCATATTCGAAAAGCGGTTTGAATAGCCCAGGGGAAACCCGAGACATTGTGCCCATAACCATTAAAGGAAAATCGCATTTGCTTTTTGCAAAAAACAATGCGCCTGTGGAAGTTTATGAATTGGAATAAATCCTTGCAACTCGATATTTTTTTAGAATATTAAAGCATTAAGGAAGCAGCTGTTTGATGCAACTTTAGCAGCGCCCTAGGCACGTGAAAACAACCTTTCCATTTGCCACCTTTTAAGGGTAACAAAACGAGTCCTTCTCGATTCAAATAACCATACCACTCTCCTTTGTTCTTAGGGTCTCTAAAGTGATTCCAAGCGTAGTTGTGCATTTTTTCAAACCATTCCAAACAGGATTGGTTTTGGGTTAATTCATAGGCCTTAAAAAAACAAATCATCGCTTCCAAGTGTACCCACCACAATTTTTGATCCCATTCCAGTTGTTGTGGTGGGTGTCCCTCCACATCCAGGAAATAGAATATTCCCTCATACTTTCGATCCCAGCCTTTCTCAACCAAAGAGAGTGCACAGCTAACACTTTTCTCAATCCAATCTGGACGATTGTATTGCTGGCCAAGCTCCATGACAAACCACATCGCCTCAAGCCCATGACCCGGGTTGAAGAGGCGCCCCTCAAAGGTGTTAGAAAACTGTCCCTCTAAGGTGACGTTTTCCAAAATGACCCCGCGCTCAGGGTCCCAAAAGTGATCAAAGATTTCGTTTACACAGGAAGTCGCTTTTTCCTTTTTTATTTGCTCTGGCAAAAGACTCCCCATTTCATTGTACAGATTGCATAAAATCATAGGTAGGGCAAAGTTTTTTAGGGGACGAGTTCCCTTCACGCTTTTATTCCATTTTCCTTTGGGGTTTTCCTCTCTCTTATGAACATGCTCTAAGGTCGTAAGGCAAGCCTTTTTATAACGCTCTTCATTGGTGATTTTATATAGTTTTGCCATACTCAAACACGCAAATGTGTAAGAAAAAATATTGTAGGGTATAATCAGTGGAGCTCCTTGTTGGTTCAAAGAAAAATACCAATTGAATGCACCGTCATGCCCATGTTGTAAAATAAATTCTGCTCCTGCTTCAGCGATTGCTAACCACTTTTTGTTTGGCTGTAGTTCATCGTAAAGAGTGGCAAACATCCAAATTTGTCTGCTTTGAAGCCACATGAATTTATCGGTGTCAAACACAATATTTTGATCATCTATACAACTGAAAAAACCTCCGTATTTTGTATCGACACTGTAGTGCTCCCAAAAGGGAATGACTTCTTTGAGCAATTCATTTTGATATAATTCAGCGTATTTCATACAGCTTAGGAATTTTTATATTCTAAGTATCGTTGGTACAGGTGCCCAGCTTGCGGGTAAGCCGATTGGGGACTCATAAAATGTGAAAATTCAAAGGTAAGTGCTTCTTGGATGCCTGCTTGGGCTGCCGCTTCTAGTTTAAAGCGCATTTTGTCCCATTTGATGGGGAGGAACTTAATCGGCATATCACGATCAAAAGATTCGGTATTGATCCACGAGTGTAGCCCTTTTTGATCTGCTAGTTGTTTATTAACCTGTATAAATTCAGAAAGCTCCTCAAAGGCTACATGTCCATCTTGAAAGGCAACAAGATCCACAGCATTTTGAATACCAGAAAAAATTTCTTCCCAATCTTTATAATGTTGGTCTAAACTTATAGAAGTTGTTTTTTCTGTTTGTTGGGTGTATTGTGAAATGTTCTTTACCCCGTCGATATACGGTGAGATCAAGACCTGTCTTCCCCCCGAAACCATTTTACAATAATCTCCCAGTTCCGCGTACAGTTCGATGATGGCTCCTGCATTTCGGTTGCATTCCTGGGATAAATACCAACCTTTAAAAGCACTTGAATGGCCGTACAGTTCCCAGATCTCTTCAATGACTTTTTTGTTTAATCGAATTTCTTCGGTGTAGTTTCCTCTAGTCCAGTAGCGTCCCGAATCATAAAGACCAAAATAAAATTCCATCTGGTTTTTTTCACACAATTCCAAAAACAGAGAAACCAAATCCAAATAAGGAGTAAAAGCTTTTTCTTGTTTAACCAATACCTCAGAAGGATAGGTCAACCAATTTTTATACCCACAGCGAATCAATACCACCCGATGGATTCCCATTTGTTTCATATAGGTAAAATCCTGAGACCATTCCTTCTTTCCCCAATTCTGATGGGGAATGTCGTGACTGATTTCATCCAAAAAAGTACCGGTTATTTTAATTTTGTTCATAGTGCTCCTTCTTTAAAGGGTCATACCAATATTTTTTTAAAAGTAGTGTACAGATAAAAAATACGACCAGACTGATCACGAGGCCTTCCCATTTTCTAATCAAAAGATAAACAGGCCAGACCACCAGTGTCATTTGCCAAATGATTCCAACAATAACATTAAAAAAATCCCTAGAAAAGGACTGATTGGGTTCAAAAGAAGTGTCTTGTTTTTGCACTTCTTTGAGAATAGGTTTCCAGAAGCCCCAAGGTTTTACACTTTTGTAAAACGATTTTAACGTCTCCATATCGTCTGGAGGTGAACATAACGAGCCCAACAAACAGCCCAATAGAGAAAAAGCTAAAATTGCGGGGAATAAATAAATATCAATCCAATCGCTTAAAAAAACCAACTTCAGTGTTGAAGCCAAAAGACCCGCAAGCATACCCCAAAAATAACCGTGTCCGTTAAAGCGCCACCAAATCCATTTCAATACATTCGCAGCTGTGTACCCTCCGTAGAGTGAAGCTGTAATCCATAGTGTAATCGTATTGAGCGAAGTGGCAAAAAAACCAAAAAGCATTCCCAAACCTACAATCACAACAGCTGACAGGTAGCCATAGCGTACATACGTATTTTCGTCTTTATTGGGAATGAGATTTTTTTTCAATAGATCGTTGGCAATATAGGCTGGTGCGGCATTGACTACTGCGGCAAAAGTACCCATAAAGGCAGCCAGCAGGCCTGCTAAAATCAACCCTTTTAAGCCTGTGGGGACCAACTGTGAGATGGTCTCCGGTAACAAAATTTCAAAATCGATGTCTGTCATTTGTTTGAGGTCTGGGGTCAAATAGACCAAAGCCAATACCGCAAAGGCTGCAATCATCAAATATCTAGGCGCATACAACACCAATATGGTAAATCCACTCATTTTGGCCGCTTCAAATGGTGATTTTGTAGAGAGGATGCGTTGCATATCATAACCGGGAACAGGTCCTGCAAGACTGGAAAAAAACCCCTTAAATAACATCATCATAAAGAGCACCCCTATAAACTCAAAACCATCTGTAGCAATCTTGTCATTTAAAGCAGGTAAGGTGTCCGACCAATCTAGGTTCATCTCCCAACCAAAAAATAACTGGTCCCAACCCTGGGGCACAACCTCGTTAATTGCTGTATTAGAAACCGAAAAGAATACAATAACCGCAATGGCAATACTGGAAAGAGTCATGATAAAATACTGGAAAACTTCGGTAGCCACCACACTGAAAATACCTCCTTTTAAGGTGTACATCGTGGTCAAACTGATGATCAAAAAAGCATAACTATTTTTAGAAGGAATGGTAAACGAACCCATTTGTACGGTTAGATCAAAAGGCAAAATGGCTTCACAAAACTTTCCAATACCTTCAAAGAAATACGCAATAAAACCAATCGCGCTAATGACCGCAAAAAGAATAATGATGTTTTTGGAATACACACCTCCTTTACCACTAAAGCGAGTCAGTACCCAAGAGGCACCAGTCATCACATTGGATCGACGGATCCAAAGGGCCAAAAAAACCATAATAAATACTTGATTCCACACAGGCCACAACCAGGGAATCCAGGCACTCTTTAAACCGTAAACAAAAAGCAGCGTTACGGACCACATTACTCCAGAAATATCAAACATTCCCGAAGCATTGGACAGCCCCAGGAAGTACCATTTAATTTGATTTCCTCCCAAAAAATAGTGATTCAAACTCTTACCAGCCTTTCGGGAAAGAAAAAAACCGATCAAGACTACCAAAACCAAGTAACCTAAGATAATGCTGTAGTCTAATATATTTAACCTCATGGAATTGGATTAGATTCAGTAAACCGACCGTACAGATCGACCTCTTGTGAAAAAGGGTCCCATAAAGCATCGATCAAGACAGCAAACTGCCCACGTGTCATCCGTACATCGGGATCAAAAGAGGAAAACCCAAAATGCTCTTGAACCTTCTTAATGCTGGAAAGCCATTCGGGAATTTGAGTTTCTTTTACTCCTTGTTTTAACCAAGAAAGCACCACTGAAACCGTTGGGTTTTTAGGAAAGTCAGAGACGAAAAATTCATCCCACCCTTCAAAAAACACTTCCTCCGAACGAAGGGGTAGGTCTGTATAGAGCCAGGTTTGATTTTCCCAGCCTACATTCTTTCCTGTTCCTCTCAAAATACCGCTAGCTCCTATTTTCTGATAGGCTTTAAAATGTGGGTGTTCTTTGGGCACATCAAGATAGGGAAAGAGATAGCCTCCTTGAGACAAAAGCGCTCTTTGAACAGATCGAACTGAAACTGCTCTTGGCGGAATTTGATTTTGGTGAGCTAATGCTGCTGTAATTCCAGCCGCTTGTCCTAGTTGCAGTGCCACTGGCTGTAAGCGAGTTGTACCATTCACGAGGTTCGAAACAGAAATGGATTTTTCGGTGACTAGGAAATGATCTGTCTCTTTTGGGATCAAACATCCCAAAGGAATGTTGTACGAGGGTACAGGATAAAAATGAAGCTCGGGCAATTCTTTGGCTTGGGGATGGGCTTCGTGATGATGATCCACAGGATAATCCCCTACTGCAATACCCGTTTTATACAAGGGCTCTTCTTGTTCATAAGGTTTTGCCAAATGATTTATGTTCAGACTTGTTACTCCATAAATTCTTCGCGATTCTCTGTGATAGGGAATTAAGGGAAAACCGTCCGAAGTGGGAAATTCTGTTTTGGAAATTCCTAGATGGGTAAAGCCAAGCTCCGTTTGAAGATAATACAGAAACCTTTTTGACCTGAGTTTGGCTTGCTCATAAAGCACTTGACGTTCCTCGAAGCTCGACTCAATTCCATTGGCATAAAAGTCATTTCCATTGATGGGCCAATTGATCATGTATTTTTTATTTGGAAGTTTCCCATAGGTGATCATTTGTTCCTTTGGCCATAAAACGCGCTTCATTTCTTCTTTGCATTTTTCATTGACAGTGGCACAATAAAAATGAGAAGGATCGTATCCAGTTGGTTTTTCCAAAGTCACTGGTTCGTCAAATTCCTCTAAAATAAGAACGTAGGTAAGGTCTTGAATGATCTGGTTTTCCTGTTCTGGGGCAATTGCTTCCCCAAAGCGATCTCGTGAATCCATTCCTATTTCATAGGGAACCCCTACCGCTTTTGAAACGTCTCCCAATTCAGTAGCGTCAATAAGTTGGCCAGCTAAAATTTGGATTTGTTGGTCTCCTTTTAACGCGGTAACCAACCAACCCTCAGCTTGCTTTTCGATGGTTTTCCAATGGGTATTCATCCAAAGGGTTAGTTTGGGTTCATTTTGTGCTGTATTTAAGAAGATTTCTGCTCCCACAGCTGGTTCAAACATGTGATTGCTCACCCAGCCCGTTTTAAGTGCCTCAGGGCTTCCATAACGCCTTACAAGACTGTCTCTAAACTCTCCCCAAAACCCAGAAAGTAGTTTGGTATTTCCGTCCACCGCACTTACCCCAGCAGCAGTAAGCATGCCCCCCAACCAAGGGGTATCATTCAGCAAGAGCGTTGCTACATCCATACGTGCACTACTGATCGCAGCTGCCGTTCCTGCTGTCCCTCCTCCAATGACTAACACATCAGTTTTATAGACCTTAGAAGTAGTACAACTCAGGAAAAAAGCAACTATGAATACAACTTTTAGTACTAATAAAAGTAGCAATCGAAGATTTAGCTTTATATTATATCTCATTTGTCAGGGTTAAAGTGATAATTTTTGTGCCATTTAATATTCCCAAATAGTTTTGATATAAGTTTTAGACACCTTACTAAATTTACATAATTTTTATAAAAGCAAATGAGTTTGAGCTATAAGGCATTTTTTTTTCTTTCGTTGACCCCAGCTTTCTTCTGCGCTTGCAGTCTTGATGCTGAAATTGTAGAAGAACAAAATATAATTGACATCTTTGAGGAAAGAAAAAACAATGCTCTTTCTTTTTTGGCATTAGGAGATAGCTATTCAGTAGGAGAAGGACTGGAGGAGGGTGAACAAAATTGGCCTGATCGATTATTTGATTCTATCAAGAAAAATGGCGATACGATTAAAATCATTGCAGAAACAGGCTTTTCTACGAATGAATTAATTCAAGCTATTGACAATGCAGGACTAGAAAAGCGATATAACCTAATCTCTATTCAAATTGGTGTAAATGATCAATTTAGAGGAAATAGTATAGAATTGTTTAAACAAGATTTTCAAAAATTGGTACAAAAAATCAAAGAAAATGAGTTCACTAAATGGGCCTCGGTCTTTGTCGTATCAATACCAGATTGGGGTGCTACGCCTTTCGGCTCTAGCTGGGATCGAATAAGAGTTACTAACGAAATCGATGCTTTCAACAGAGTTATAAAGGGAGTTTGTAACACCAATAATATTCTTTATATAGATATTACTCAACTTTCAAGAAGAGATCCAAATAATTGGATTTTTGTAACAGGAGATGGTCTTCATCCTAGTTCGCTTATGTACGGATTATGGCTAAATAAAATCACCCCTTTAGTTAAAGAAATATTGAATTAAAAAAGCCTGTTCGATTGAACAGGCTTTTTATTAAGCACTTTAGTTATGAAACTAAAATTATTTAGCCCACCATAATTTGGTTCCTTGAACATCTGGACCTTGAACAGACAAAGCAGATTCAAGATTCTCACCGTTACTGTTATAAGCTCCTCCTCCATATCTCATTCTCTGAGGATAAGCTCCATTTAAAGTAGTTCCTAAAGCATAAAGATCTCGATCTGATACGCCTTCATGTAACTCAGAAGGGTATCCAGAATCTCTTACGATAGCCCATCCTTCGTAACCGTTTGTAAAGTTAGCCAACCATCTCTGAATCGCAATTTTTTCTAATTGCTCTTCTGAAGACCCTGATAAGGTTCCCATAGCAGTAGATAAATATGCATCTATATCAGCATCATCAACTTCCCAAAGCTTCATCGCATGACGAATACCTAGTTGGTAGTGTGAATCCGCATCTCCAGAAGCAAGTCCCTTTACTATAGCTTCGGCCGCCATCAGGTGAGAATCTCCTGCGGACATAACAATCCAAGGAAATATGGGTTTACCTGAATTTTTCGGGTTCACTACAATGTCAGCTGGCTTTGAGAAAAAATCAGTATGCAAATAAGGCTTTGGCCTTGCATTAGTTCTTGTTGGAAAACCAATATAGTTTGTGTTCTCGGGCATAGTGATGGTAACAGCATCAGCTGTTTCAGTCATGGTATAGTCAGCTCCAGAATTATCAAAATGATCTTTTAGAAAGGCAATATGCTTACCAATTAAAGCAACATTTTCTCCTTCAGTAGGCTTATTAATAGTTATGGAACCTCCTTTACTGGGAACGGCATACTTATAAAGTCTTGGATCGTTATTGTCTCTTAAAATATCAACCATAGTGGCTGCTAAATTCCAATGACCTCCACCGTAAAAGGCATGCCAGATATCACCATAAACTGCACTGGCCCAGGTGCTTATTTCAAGATCGCGCTGTATAAGAGCGTCTGTGTCGGCAAGTACTCCAGAAGAGAGTGCTTCAGATGCAGCTTTAGCTGAAAAGTCCTCACCGACAGCACCATTTGCCCGGAGCGCAATTCTTAACTTCAAACTGTTCGCCAGTGCCTTCCATTTTTGCATGTCTCCGTTAAAAAATAGATCGTTATTTGTCAACACTTCTGGTCCAGTTCCTGTGGTACTATTACTCCCAATTATACTTATCGCTTCATCCAATCCTGAAATAATTCCAGAATAGATTTCTTTATGAGTATCATACTTGGGATTCGTGATGTCTGGGTCTGATGATTCTGAAAAGGGAACCATGCCAAAAGTATCTGAATACATCTGATAATAAAGACCTTTCATGATTAAACTAATTGCATAGTATTGATCATTTTCCAGTGTTCCACCTGCCTTAACGAAATTGGTAAAAGCAGTCAATTGACTATTATAACCAGACATGTAACCATAGACTGCACCTGTATACCCAGCACTGTAGTCATATCCTAAGCCATCACTCCACCAGTTGGCACTAAAACCAAAAGCAGTATGTCCGGCATATCTATCAACATGTATAACGGGTCCTCTCCAATAAGGGTAACGGTTTGGAGCAAATAAACCTGTTTGCAGATTTGTCACAAAAAATTTAGCACTCACATCACTTGCTGAGAGCGCATTAGGCTGTTCGTTTATCTCATTGAAATCGTCTGTACACGCTATCAAAAAGAGAACAAAAAAACCTGACAAAATTAAATTTACTTTTTTCATTTTTTAAAAATTTAAAAATTCAACGTAACATTAAACCCTACACTTCTAAGTGTTGGTAACGCGTTAGATGTAAAACCTTGTGCGCCTAGGGTCGTTCCTAGCATTGCTTCAGGATCAATATCCTCAGCACTTTTTGAAAAGAAGAATAAATTTCTCCCTATTAATTGTAAAGTTGCACTTTGAAGACCTATTTCTTCTAAGCCAGGTAGCCTATAACCTAATGCAAATTCACGAAGTCTTATATTGTCTTGATCGTAGATGTAATTTTCCGCGATAGATGAATAAGCTCCCCAATATTGTTGGGAGGTAATCGGAACAGTGTTGGCACTGTTAGTTTCCGTATTAATTCCGTTTAGTGTTACACCTGATTCTCTGTATAGTAAAGAACGATCAGAAACACCACTAGAATCTAGACCTGCTGAAGTTTGAGAGTAGATTTGACCCCCAATTCTAGCATCTATTAGAAAACTAAAAGATAAATCTCCAAATGAAAAGGAGTTAGACCATCCTCCTAACCAGTCAGGATTTGCATTACCCAATATTTCTAAAGATGATGATGCTATAGGTAAACCATTAGCATTAACTATATTAGTTCCACTGTCATCAGTGTCCCATACAGTTCCATAAATATCCCCAAGGCCACCCCCTACTGTTGCTCTAATAGATGCGTTTCCACTATTTGTGGTATTGTAGGTTATAGATTCCAAATCATCTATCAACTCTACCAAAGTATTTTCGTTTTTAGCAAAGAAAACCGAGGTATTCCAAGAGAAGTTAGAAGTTCTTATTGGATTTCCTCCTATGTTAATCTCAACACCTTTATTTTGAACCTCACCTACATTCTCTTTGAAAAAAGAGAACCCAGTTGCGGGTGGTACAGGAACATTGAAAATCAAATCAGTTGTTGTCATATCATAAATTGATATATCGAAAGTTAATCGGTTTTCCAATGCACTTAATTCTAAACCAAACTCCGAAGAAGTTACAGTTTCAGGCAATAGATCAGGATTTAATCTAACACTTGGTGATCCTAAAGTAGTTAACCCTAAATATCCTTGACCAGGCACACTAAATGTTTGATAGAGTTGATAAGGACTTGTGTCATTTCCTACTTGAGCCCAACTTGCTCTTAATTTAATCAAGTTAAACACTTCTTGACTTGGATCAATAAACCTGTTTAACAAAGCAGATAAACTGGCAGAATTATACAAATAGGAACGATTATCTTCACCTAGCGTTGAAGACCAATCATTTCGTGCTGTTACATCAAGGTAAAAGAAATCATCATAAGAAAGGTTCAAAGAACCGTAAAGTGAATTCACTTTTTTGATCGCTTGAGGTCTTTCGCTGGGTGCATTTATCTCATTTAGGTTAGAGATAAAAAACTTAGTGGGGATTTTAAAGTTTCTTCCACTAATACCTAACCCCTCAGAGGTTCTTTTAGACAAATTTCCCCCTGCGTTAAAGACAAAATCTAATTTATCTGTTATGTCCTTTTGTGCAGTGATTAAAAACTCAGAATTCAATTCAGTAGATGTACTCTGGCTTTTTGACATTCTACCATCAGGGTAAAAATGATGTCCAGGCTTTTCTATTGAACCTCTCTTGATATCAGTAATATCGGAACCTAATCTGACAAATGCACTAAGCCAATCGTTAAATTCATAGTTAATTTTTGTAAAACCTAGAAAACGACCTCTTCTTTCGTCGTTTCGATCATGCATTAACATCCAATATGGATTCCCAGTAGTAGATCCTCTCTTATCATAAGAAATTACACCAAATTCTGCAGGGGTGGATGGATTTGCCATTTGATAATCCATCAAATCATTCACATCGACATTTCTTGGCATTGTATACACATAGGCCAAAACTCCTTCACCACCCAAACTAGCTCTATTATTTACATTTTGAGTGAAATAGGTTGCCTTTGAATCTATGGAAAGTTTATCAGACAATTGAGCAGTTCCTCTGAGATTAAAGTTGTGACTTTCTAAATCTGAATTGGGCAAAATCGATTCTGTCGAATTGTTTGTATAGGAGAAACGCACAGAACCTGATTCAGAGCCTTTATCTAAAGAAACTGATGTGATTGCTCTCATTGCAGTTCTAAAAAAGTCACTAACATTATCGGGTTGTCCCGAATAAGATCTTTGTTGACCATTATAATATAATTGAGAAGACCCATCTAGCCTTTGACCCCAGGACCCTGTAGACCAATCGTTAACTAAATCAGTTCCTGCTGCACCAAGAGATCCTTGACCATATTGATTTTGGTATTCGGGCAAAAACATTGGATCGTCAAAAGTAATGTTAGTATTTAATGTAACTCCTAATCGATCAGACTTACTTCCTTTTTTGGTAGTGATCAAAATAACACCATTACCCGCACGAGAGCCGTACAATGCTGCTGCATTTGGCCCTTTAAGTACCGAAATAGATTCTACATCGTTGGGGTTAATATCTGTAATACCTCCTCCTGTTACCTGACTATTGTATACACTACCTCCAGAATCGATTCCATCCGCATTGATTGGTACACCATCAACTACAATTAAAGCTTGAGTATTTCCTCCAATGGAATTGTTTCCACGAATAGTGATTCGAGATCCCGACCCAATACTTCCCGACTGGGTTATATTTACACCTGCTATCTTTCCCGTAAGAGAACTTGCGATATTGTGATCTTTTACAGTGTTGATATTGTCGCCACTAATTTCACTAACGGAGTATCCTAATGATTTTTTCTCTCTAGAGAGCCCCAAAGCCGTCACCACAACCTCATCTAAAAGTGAATCCGGTTGTAAACTTACATTGTAATCTGCACCGTCACCTACGACAATGCTTAAAGTTTCATAGCCTACAAAGCTAATAGAAATGGATTGTCCATCGGAGGCGGAAATACTGTAATTCCCATCAAAATCCGTTGTAGTTCCATCATTAGTTTGATCTACTACTACAGTAGCTCCGGGTAGCGGAACTCCTGCTTCATCTGTTACTAGTCCACTAATGGTTTGTTGAGCAAAAGTAAATCCACTCACCAATAGCAACAAAACCAGCAACAAATTGTTGTTTTTGTTTAAATTCATATTATTTAGTTAATAGTTTGATTCATATAAATTTAACATAATTTTTTGATTTCTTAACCTCAAAAAAAACAACAAATTAAACAGTCAATGAAAACCCATGAATAGAAATTAACTTATCAAGATTACCAACAATTAGTTGCTCTTTTCTAATTTCCCATCATTACGAATTAGATAACTCTTTTTACTAATGGGATTTTCGGTTTTCCAATAGAGTGTATCGTTACAAAGGATTTTTTCCATTCTGATTTCCTTTCCGTGAAATTGTGCAGTTTGTGTTTCACTCGTAGGCAGTCCCTTTTTGGTTCGTGCAAGAAAAGTGCGGTAGTGTCCATACATCCATTGGAGTAAGGGAGCCTCCTCCGGATAATTAATTTCATTTAAAGTCCCATTAGAAAAAAAGACATACCCCCACCGCTCGGGAACATGCATGTTAATGACTCCTTGTGGGCTCCAAACCCAATTAAATTCAGGAAGATACTTCTCGTTTTTATCTTTCTTTCTCACATATTTATTATTGACCAAGTCAAACTGCCAATTGACTCTGGAAAAGTTCATCCTCCAAAATTGGTTCACGGGAATAGTTCCAGAAGGGTTACCCCTATCTAAAGCCTTCCAAGGAAGAGCAATTTCTAGAGTCCAGCCCAGATCGGTATCGGAAGGATCATTTAGGGTACCTTGATAGGAAACGGCTGATTGAAGCCCTTCTATATTCCAGGCATTGTCAACCTTGACTTTGTTTCGATACGGACGTTCTAAAAAAAGATCCCAAGCTGTATTTAAGGAATTGATTTCCAACTCCATATACTGGTGCGTATCGCCATCCGGATCGATAAACACTTCAAAATCGTTGTTGTAAAAAATCACAGTATCGCGCTGCTTGAGGTTTCCCCAGACATGAGGCTCTTCAATTTTCGCCAGGATAAATAGAAATTCCTGATCCCATAGCATTTTCATTTGGGTTGGGTATAGAGGGGTTTTACGACCTTCAATGTCGATGTAGTCCTCAGAATACTTCGCTTGATCCCAAACCTCGTCTATCTTGCCGTCAATCACAGGAGAATCTTGGGCAAAATTGGCAACATACATTCGGGGGACCTCTAAATCTTTAATTTCCTCCCCCTCAGGAGTAGCGCAGGAGACGAGTATCCCCATTAGCAAGCTACTCAAAACAAAACGAGCTTTTGTAATTTTTAAAATTTGCATTAATTAAAAAGTATTAGATCCGCCACTTCCTGACATTTTTGCGCTGTCTTTTTTTCGACCATACTGTAAAAAATCTTTTTACCGTTGTTGTCTGTACTGGAATAACGCCGTTGCACTCCTTTGGACGATTGTCCGCTAAGGGAACTAAAAATCACACAAGCTGCCAGATAACTTCCCTGGGGACTAGGGTGTTTTTTGTCGTCTGTGAATTGTTCTACATCGGGATAACGTGCCGCAAAAAGTTCAAAAGCAGCACCTACTCTGAGGAGTTGATCCTTGACGCTTGCAACTTCTGTTTTCAAATTCTCTTCAATTGGATTTGTGCTATTCGGGTAGTTTTCTTTTCCATTAATCCCTGGGTACATCCAGGTGGAATACAAATACACTTTTGTTTTAGCTGGAAGCAAGGCTTTGAGTTTTTTAAAATAAAAAGCCGTGGTATCGATATGGGCCAAAGGATAGGTACTGTGGTCTTGAAAAATAACCCGATCAAAAGTTTCCTTTTCTAAAAGTTGTTTGGTTGTCAACGCTTTGTTTCCCTGCCAATGATCTCTCAACGAAGCGCCACTGGCTGTGGTTTGCTCAACGTCCCATAAGAGCCCTCTTTCTTTAGCCATCTGCTCTACCTGACTTGGCAGATTCCAATAAAAAGTAAAGCTATTACCAACAAACAAAATGCGCTCTTTTTCTTGTGCTTGAAGTCCCATAGTTAGAAGACAAAAAAAGAATAAGACACTTCTCATGGCTGGCTGTGGTATTCTACCGTTCCCTCCCAGTCGGGGTCAGCGGCACCTGTCCATGTGTTAGCAAGAGAGTCATACGCAATAGCATGCACCCTTCCGAAGCGGGCTTTTTGATCGATCATTTTGATCGGATAGGTGTTGGGGTCTAGTTCAGCATTTAAGGCTTTGACCTCTTCGTGATCTTCTATCCAAAGCGTGTCTTGAAAAGGATAAATACGCGGTAAAAGCAAGGCCTTTTCCAGAGGATGTTGTTGTGCCAAATAGCGGTGTGCAACCTGGGTCACTGCAGTTACAATCCGACTACCACCGGCCGCTCCTAATGCCAAAAGTAATTTCCCGTCTTTCATAAACAGCGTAGGCGTTATGTGTGAATTGGATCGATCGCCGGGTTTGTATTCTCCTAAATAGCCCCCGAGACTCACAGCGTATAGGAATCCTAGGTCTTTAGTAGCTACTTTTGATCCCATGTTGGGCCCTATCGTTTGAGTTAAACTAACGGCATTGCCTTGATCATCCGCTGCAGTCAGATGAGTGGTATGCCCCATTGCTGCCGTCCAAGACTCTGGAAGTGTATGTAATGCTTCAGCAACAAGTTCCAATTGCTCTGTTTCGATTTGATCTGCCCAAGTTTTGGCGTGTTGTAGATCTAAAATTTTAGTCAGAGTATCACGATTTTTTTGGTGTTTTCTGTAGGTATAGGCCAATGCGGTAGCACGATCAAATTGCTTCGCCCAAGCTTCTTCCGTTTCAGGTTGGGGCAACTGATCCAGTATCTGGAGAATTTGAATAGTAATGGCTCCGTAGGAAGGCAAATTCAACGCATATATATCTGTTCCCTGGAAACTCCCTTCCAACACCTCTGCATGTAAAGCTTTGTAATTTTTTAAATCTTCTAGGGTCAATATCCCCCCATTGGCTTGGATGTCCTCCACCATCTTTTGTGCGACTTCTCCTTCGTAAAAACCAGCTTTTCCTTTGGCTGCAATTTCTTTTAAAGTGTTTGCCAAGGTTTTTTGAACGACGAGCTCACCGGCTTGAAAAGCCTGCCCATCTGCATTGAGAAAATGAGTTTTGGTACCTTCAAATTGTTCAATAACAGGTTTTGCACTTTGTTGTCTTTTTGCTTCCATAGGCAAAATTCGGAAGCCTTCTTCGGCATAGCGAATGGCAGGGGCCATAAGCGTTTGTAAAGGCAAGCTCCCATGGTGTTCGTGAAGTTGTAATAATCCTGCTACAACGCCTGGGATTCCTATCGTTTCATAACCATAGGCATACTTTTCTTCCCGAGGCTTGTAGTTCATCGGTACTTGAGTAGAGGCATCCACACCCCCTATTTTCCCCGATGCTTCGTGATAAAGCGCTTGCAAACGCCCGCCAATACCACTCATACTGGGTTCCACTACAGCTAAGGCAAATCCCGCTGCCACAGCAGCATCAAAGGCATTTCCTTGTTGTTCAAACATTTGCTTACCTGCTAGAGAGGCTAACGGATGGGCCGCAGCAATAGCGTTATTGGAGACCGCTTTGGAGTTGGTTTTGGAACAAGCCAAGAAGAACACTAGACTTACCAAACTTATCTTAAAAAGAAATTTTATTTTCATCAATGATATAAAAAAAAGGTTTGTAACAAGTTACAAACCTTTTTAAAAAAGTTGTAGAAAAAAATCTACTGGTTTACCGCTGTTTTGGTAAAAATTCCAGGATCTTCTGCAGGTGCGTTTTCATTGGAATTCAATTCATTGGTCGCATACGGCATACGTTCTGGGTAAGGAGGATTAGGTCCATTTACCAAAACAAAAGGCACCGCATAATCGCTATCAGATTTTCTCAATCTTCGCGCATCGTTATAAGCCATGTGGGTTCCAAAACCAGAAACGTAACGCTCCTGAATCACCTCTCTTAGAAAGGCTGTTTTGGCACTAACATTGTCAGAATTTTCCATTCCCCCAGCTTCAAAATCTGCAGCTACATAGGCTTCGTATTTGAATGGATTTCCAATATGAGCATCATTTAAATGACCCCCACTGTTTAGCCACGCGCGAACGTTGTTTAAGTGAGGCAATCCGTCACCTACTGATCCTGCTCTGGCTTTCGTTTCAGCTAGTATCAATTCATTTTCGAAATAAGTGACCATGTTTTGTGGTTCCGTTCCCGCAATCACTCCGTCATTGACACTTCCTCCTGAAGAATCGATTCTGTAATATCCCAAACGTGCTGTCTCATCTGTCTTGGCATTATTTCGGCTAAGGTCTGTACTGCTATCTAACATTTGAACTAAATAGCTGTCTACTCCAGCGTTTGAATTTCCTATATCACCTGCACGAGAACCTTCTAGGATAGTAAAGAATAAGTTCTTATCTCCAGAAGTATTGGCAGAAGCTTTCGGATAAAAACGCATGTCTCCATCCGCAGAACGGATTCCATTTGCTGCCGCACTAGCTGCTGCTGCATAATCCTTCTGGTGCAAACTAAAACGCGCCTTAAGAGTATAAGCTGCGGCGATCCATTTGTCTTTATCTCCATTGAAATAAATATCTTCTGACAAACTGGAACTCGAAGCTCCTTGGAGCGTGGATATACCTTGGTCTAGTAAATTAATTGCGGCGCTGTAAACACTGAGCTGACCATCAAAAACTGGGTCTGAAATTTCAGGGTTAGCAGCTTCAGTATAAGGAATGTCACCCCAAATCGAAGCGGCAGTACCAGCGGCATGTGCTTCTACAATTTGAGCAATCCCGACCAATAAGGGGTTGGAGGCATTTGCAGCCACCTTACGCATGTTTGTCATTACTCCTACATACAATGCATTCCATTCGCTATTTGCCTCTGCTGTTGAAAGGTTAAAGCCATAGATATTGGAATACAATGAGGAAAATCCGATGAGTTGTCCAGAATACATCTGACCAATTCTATTTAAGTGTCCCAATTGCAACTGAATGTTTGCCAAAAGGGAGCCTGTAAGGAATAATCTGTCCTCGACATCTGTGGTTAAAATGTCATTGGGATTTGCATTAATATCTTCAACGATACTCTCACAAGATGAGGCAGTTAAGATTCCTACAATTAATATTGATTTAAAAATTAATTTTTTCATCTTTTAATAATTTAAAGTTACACTGAAGAAAGTTGATTTCGTCTGAGGATTGGTAAAGTAATCCAATCCTTGCGCTTGTCCAACTCCAGTTTGATTCGTTTCAGGATCAATCCCAGGAATATTATTGAAATTCAATAAATTTCTACCCGACACTGAAACTACAATATTATTAAGTCCTGTAGTTGATCTTAAATTCGGGCTGTCAAATACATAACTCAAAGTTACTTCTCTAAGTTTTGTAAAAGTTGCGTCATAGGTTGAAAAGTTGTAGGCTTGGTTGTCACCAAATCCTCCTCCAATTCCAGTGCGGTACCAAGTTTCATCCAATAAAACAGGGCCTCCGCCAAAATCGTCAATGTTTCCTCGAACTACACTTCCTGCTGGAATCACATCTCCTGCATAGTTTACCAAATCTTGGGTAAGCGTTTCTCTATTTGCTGTCATTTCAGTAGTTCCAAAACGATTCAATACATGGAGTGTCCTAGGAGAAAATACCCCACCTTGAGAATGCTCTACCAAAGCGTTCAATCGGAATTTTTTATAATTCAAATTGAAAGCAATTCCCGCTCTCCAGTCTGGGTTAGGATCCCCTAAAATAATCTCACTTGAAGTAATTTGAGGGAAACCATTTTCATCCAAATCAAAGCTTCCGTCAGGATTGGTTTTAGACCCCGTTCCAAACAAGACTCCTAAAGGTTGCCCTACAATGGCTCGGGAACTTACAGAAGCTCCTGGCGACAAGTTGATTGTTTCTGTACCAAAAAGATCAGTTACTTCATTCTCGTTTGTAGACCAGTTAATGGAAGTGTCGAAGCTAAAGTCTTCTTTCTCTACTACATTCCATCCAAAATCAAACTCGATTCCTTTGTTCACCATCTCTCCAAAGTTACCATACTGAGTAGCATATCCCGAAGAGGGAGATAAGGTGACATCAAGGAGAATACCTTCAATTTTATTGTCGTAATAAGTGAAAGAAAAGGACAGGTCATCATTCAAGAATCTGAAGTCCGCTCCGATTTCCCATTCTGTTTTGATTTCAGGTTCCAAATTCGGATTTCCAAGGTTGTTGTCCAAACGGAAACCTCCTCCAAATAAATCTACACTCAAAGGATCGCTGTATGTAGAATAACTAAAGCTTCCTTCTGCCAAGGTTTCAAAACGGTGTGCAGAAGGTTGAACCCCCACTTTACCCCATGAGGCTCTTAACTTTCCAAAAGAAAGGGCATCTGATTTTAGTAAACTTTTAGTAAAGGTCCATGCCAAATCTGTCGCTGGGTAAAAGAACGATCCATTTACCGTAGAAGAGGCTTCTAAAGCTCCTGAAACATTGATAAACAATTCATCAAACAAATCAAAGTTTAAAATCCCATAGCCCCGATTGGAACGTCTCAAGGTTTTAAAGTTTTCGAACGAGGAAGCTTCCGCAGCCGTATTTAACGAGGTCGTTTGTTTAGTAGAGTTTACTAAAAATCCAGTAATATTCCCAGAAGTTCTGTTGTATTTACGATCGTTCAAACTCCATCCTGCGGTAGTGGTCAAGTTGATTTGAGAACTCAACTCAAAACTTGCTTTTGCAATCGCATCGAAGCTCAAGTTTCTGGTTCCGATAACATCTTCTTGAAGTACACCTACACTTCTACTACCTGCAGATCCAATGGGAAAAAAGTAGGTTCTACGATCGTCTCCAATGTCCGTATTGGCACGTGTTATAACTTGTAGCCAGTTGGTGGGTTTGATTGTTAATTGTGGTGTAGCTGTAAGACGGTTTACTTTGGTATCTGAAACTTGTTCAAAAACGGTCCAAAGTGGGTTGTTATACGATGGATTCACAGCTTGTCCTAGCGGTCTTCGGTAAGAGCGGTGTCTGTTAATAAAAGCTTCTCCGCTGCTCGAGTAATACGTCCCTATGTAATCCCTTTGATCAAAGTCTGGGGGAGTTCTTAAGAAACCTAACATGACCCCAGCTGTATTGGAGTTTTGCTGGATTCTATTGGAATCTGTAAAGGTATAAGCGACTTTACTAGAAAAAGTCAAGTAGTCGTTTAATTTTGATTCGTAATTGAGACGCAAGTTAGTTCGGTCATAGGTTGCTTCTCTGATGATTCCATCTTGAGTCAGATACCCTAAACTAAAGAAGTAGGTGCTGTTTTCTCCTCCTCCAGAAATGGTGAGGTCATTTTGCCAAATCACACCCGTTTGAAAAAGAGAATTAAAATTCTCCTCAAGGAATGTTTCTTTAGAGTTTTTTTGAGTAATTGGATAATATAAAGTTCCATTAGCTGCTTCAAAATAAGCTCCAGAGGTATCTACAGCATCCTGTCCTCCAGAACGCTCTGGAATATAATCTCCCCAAGATTCAGCTCGATTACTTCCAAAAATACCGTTACGTCCTTGTCCCCAGGTATTTTGCATGGGGATGCGTTCCGAGATTTCGTCTAGAGAATAACTCGACTTAAACGAAATTTTAGCCTCACCGCGTTGTCCTTTTTTGGTGGTAATTACAATCACCCCGTTGGCCGCTCTACTTCCCCAAAGGGCAGCAGCAGAAGCTCCTTTTAAAACTTGCAACGATTCGATGTCGCTAGGGTTAATATCGTTTAAACGTGATCCTTGACTTACACCACCAGTTCTACCTCCTGTGATACTGTTTCCTCCAGCATAACTGGTTGTGTTATCCAGTGGAACTCCATCAACAATGATTAAGGGCTGACTGCTCCCGTCAATAGTATTGGCACCTCGAATTCGAATGGTACTCCCTGCACCGGGATCCCCGTTGGATCTAGAAATTCTCACCCCAGAGGCTTTTCCACTCAGTGCATTAGCAATAGTGGGTTCTCCAGATCGAAGCACCGATTGTGTATTGACTACAGAGGAAGTCGACCCTTGTTGATCTTTTACAACGGTAAATCCTAAAGAGGTAACAATTACCTCTTCCAATTCATTACTAGGCTGTAAAGAAACATTGATTGTGTCTTGATCTGCTACAGTCACATTTAGAGTCGTGTAACCAATATAGCTGATCTGAAGTACCTGACCTGCTTCAGCTTGAATTTGAAAGTTTCCATCAAAATCTGTAGAAACTCCTGTACTGGTCCCTTCAATGAGGACATTGGCGCCTGGAAGAGGCACGCCGCTTTCGTCTGTAACATTTCCTGTAATGCTCTGGGCGTTTGCGACCACAGCAAAAAGGATAAGAAATAAACTAATAATGGTACGTGTTTTACGTCTTATCTTATTCATATAATTTGTTTGTTATTGATTTTTAAAGGGTCAAATTTAAGTTAAAAATTTGTTAACATTCAGGTTTTTCTTCGGTTTTTTATCACTACTTTTTTTTTAATTTTATTTCAAATTATTATAATTGAAATGAAAACTATTCTCCCTTTCCTAGCAGCACTTTTATTCCTAAGTTGCGCACCATCAAGTGAAACTAAAAAAGCTTTAGATAAAGATCCAAATTACAATCCGGAAGCCCAATTGGAACGGCTAGGAATTGAACTTCCTGAAGTCACAGCGCCCGTAGCCAATTATGTAAAAGCTGTACAGACAGGAAACCTCTTGTTTCTTTCGGGAAGTGGCCCCAAAAAACCAGACGGGGAATACATCGTTGGAAAGGTAGGAAAAGACCTGACAATAGAAGAGGGCTACGAAGCTGCTCGAATTACGGGGATCAACCATATCGCTACCTTAAAATCCGAGTTGGGTGACTTGAGCAAGGTAAAACGCATTGTTAAAGTTTTGGGAATGGTGAATTCTACTCCTGATTTTACAGACCAACCCAAAGTCATCAATGGGTTTTCAGACTTGATGGTGGAGGTTTTTGGGGACAAAGGCAAGCACGCACGTTCTGCCGTAGGAATGGCTTCACTACCCACAGGGATCGCCGTAGAAATAGAATTGATTGTAGAAATAGAAACTCCTTAGGTTTTTCTTCCTATTAAAACTTTTCATTTGTATTGGATCTCCATTCGTTCTATCCCTCGGCATTAAAAAAGGGCTACCTTGAAAGTTTACTTACAATGCCACAAAACAAGACACTGGGCAACTCTTTCTTTGAGACTCGGATAAGGCAGTGTTAAAAAGCTTTCGATTTCCAGAGTTTTGGAAAAAAGAAAACATCTTTGCATCACAAAGGCTAGTTGTCAAATTTGATCTAAATTTAATTCTATGAAAAACAGTGCTGTGCTTACACTCTTTATTCTTTGTTTTTTAATGAGTGCAGAATCAAAAGCCCAACAAGTTACTACAACATCAAAATACACCTACAAAAGGGGAGATTTCAATGGAATCGGAAAGTGGTACATGGGCAGGGAAATTGCCTACGTAATGGGATTTCAAGGGATTGATTGGCTAGAAAGATCTGAACGAGAAAAAGAGGAAAACGTCTCTACCTTAATTAAGAACATGGAGCTTCAAGCCAATGAAATTATTGCAGATATTGGAGCTGGTTCTGGGTATCATGCTTTCAGAATCGCACCACTAGTTGAAAAGGGTTTGGTCTATGCGGTAGATATTCAAGCCGAAATGCTGAGTGCAATTCAAAATACAAAAGAGTCAAAGAATATTACAAATGTGGAAACAATTCTCGGAAGTGAAAAAAGTGTCAACTTAACACAGCATTCGATAGACAAAGTTTTAATGGTTGATGTTTATCACGAGTTTAAATTCCCTGTTGAAATGATTGCCTCCATCAAAAATGCAATGAAACCGAACGGTCAATTATTTTTAATTGAATACAGAGCAGAAGATTTAAGTGTTCCAATAAAAAAAATTCATAAGATGTCAGAAAAACAAGCTGTTTTAGAAATGAAAGCAGCTGGTTTCAACCTTAAAAAAAACATTCGCAATCTTCCTTGGCAGCACTGTATGGTCTTTGAGAAAGAGTGAAATGGATACTATTTTTTAATTCTACAGGAACAAAGAGGCATTCTTTGTAAATAGAACATGAACATCTTTACTCTTCGGGAGAGTCCATTCGGAATTCTAAACCTATAGAAGTTCTTGGAAGAAATCCTTCCCATGGATCTTGTGTTTCTAAGGTCTTAGCGTCTAAATAAGGTAGGTAGGCTGTCTTATTTTTCAGTTTTACCCCTAAAAAAGCCGTAATGAAATGTTGATTAATATTGTTTATCCTGCGTTGGTCCCATACTGAATCGGCGTAACGTAAGTATTCATCGATATGAAGTCCAGGTGCCATGACATCTTCAGTAGGAGGATTTGGGGCTATATTATGTCGTGCATCGATATAAGTCAACAGGTACCGTTCGCAATTGACAGCGCCCTGATAGATTGCTTTCACTCCTTTTTCATAGCCTGAAATATCATCTTTACTTCCAGCTACAAATAAGGTAGGTATTCGAACGCCTTTCAAGCCTTCCGCATCCCAAACCTCATTTCCCATACCCCAGGGCGCCATGGCAACAACAGCCTTAAATCGCTTGTCAAAAGAAGCCAAAAACTCAGGATTTCCCATTTTCCTTTTTTCTAGCGCGTTACTTCCTTTAGAGGCATAGGTAAAAAACTGAACCGCCTTTTCACTATACCCTCCTCCAGCAACGTTGACTGCACCATATCCCCCCATTGAATATCCAATAAGAGCAGTATTCTCCGTATCAACCAAGTTCTTCAAAAAACTATTAGAATCTGAATTCATACTGTCAATTTCATTTAAAACAAACAGGTCATCTAAGGATCTATTTAAAAGAGTACTGGTAAAAGCATTGGCATCTTGAAAGGTAGAATCTGTATGATCTATAGATACAACGACATACCCTTTCGAAGCTAAATTCTCAGTTAAATAAGTAAATAATAATCTGGAACCCGTGTAGCCATGGGAGACTATAACCAAAGGATAGGGCCCTTGAGAGCCATCGGGTTTTGCTTCGCGTTTTGCTCTTCCTTTAAATGTAAAAGGAATCAAAGGTCGGTTGGGGTCTGAAAAATTTCCCATCACTTGTTCGTAAATTACCTCTTCTACTTCATCTGCTTGTAAAGCAGCAGGATACCATATTTCAAGAGTTAACGGACGATCGTAAACAACCGTTTCGTCTTTGCTACTGTTTAGAACATCAATTTGTCCTGGATTCTTTACCTGAAGTGTCTTTACCCCTACTTTCTGCTTCCCTCTGGCAGCTAGTACTGGGGCATCCGGGAGCGGGTCTCCTATGTAAAACGAATTTGAAAAAGCTTGACTGTAAGAGATTAAAGGAAGTATAAATAGGCAGAATAATGATTTTTTCATTTGTTTGATTTTTGTTAAATATATTGAATTTAAAGAATAGAAGAAACTTATTCTGCGACCTACACTTTCGACAAGGTGAATTAAATTTGCTGAATAGAATCCACTTAAAGCTCCCTATACTGGGGAGCTTTTTTTCTTTCATAAAGAAAACCTCAGCTTTAAAAACAACTTTAGTTGGAACTTTTAGTTCCCTATGCGTTAACTAAAAGAAAAAACCTCTACTCTATTTGTTAGGGTTATTGTCAATTAATAAGAAATAGCAAAGTGCTAAAACTATTTTTTATCAATGGATTCAATTAAGTTTTTTATATTCCTAAAACCCCTTATTGCGACCATGATTGTCACAAAAACATACCAACCATAATTGAGAATAAAAAAAAGGGTCCAAAAGGGGTATTTCATTTTAATTTAAATTTGGTGATTAATGAGCCGATGAACATTCCTAAGGCACTCAGAAGGAAACTGAGAACCCCAAACCGGTAAGGGCCAATGTTTTTGACCAGGGTTGAGGAAAATGATAAGTCCTGAAGAAATAAATAGGATACCGGAATTAGTGCCCCTATGATAATAGATATTCCTGCTCCAAAAGCGCTGGCATCTTTAAAATAACAACAGGCAATTAACAACACACTCATACTAGAAAGATAGATGGTGCCCGTAACTTGCATGTATACCCATAAATCATCACTTAAGGGATACCACAAACCATAAAGCAAAAGAAATACACCGATGCAACAAATGATCATTCGATTATAAAACAAGCCCTTTTTAGAGGACCATTTATTTTTGTGAATGGGCGCTAAAAGATCGTTATAAATGACAGATGACCAAGCAATTAAGTAAGAAGAATTTGTAGACATATCGGCGGCCAGCATTGCGGCTATAATGATACCAATCAAACCTACTGGGATGAGTTGGGCAATCATATTTGGCATAGCTAAGATTTCTTTTCCATTTCCATAGCTTTGAGGTCCAAAAAAGTATAGCGCACTAATACCTAGGAAAACGGGGATAACAAAGCGCATTAGCATATAGGGTGAGGTTGCTCTATAAATTTTTTTTGCAGTAGAGCTATCCTTGGCAGAAAGCACTCTTGAAATCATGGTTTGCCAGGTTAACACAGAGGCAAAAGCCACTAAAATATCTAATATCAATCGATCCAAGGTATAGACTGCATTGAGTTTAAGGTTCAAGCTGTCTGGACCAAGATATGCTGTACTTTGGTCTAAAATAGATTGCCAACCAAACTGGTAGACAAGCACTGTGGTAATAGATACCAATCCTAAACACATTAAAATAAATTGAATATAATCCGTAACTAAAACGGAAACCATTCCACCTATGACAGTGTAGCATCCAACAAAAAGTAAGATGACTGTCATCAGAAGTTCTAAATAACCTTCTCCAATACCCATGGTTATGCTTAAAAAATTACCTGCTTGACGGAGAAATAAGCCCATGTTGAGCAGTCCACCAACGAGGATAACTAATCCACTTGCCCATCTAATTTTTTTTCCAAATTTTCTTTCAAAAAGCTCAGGTATGGTTATCACTGCCATATTTCTCAATGGTTCGATACAAAATCCTGTTAGCCCCACAATCAGCATTGACCCACCCAGTGCAATCCCAGGGATTATTCCCTTTAAACCATATTTAAAGCCTAACTCAGCATTAGCCATACATGTGGCTATTCCAAACTCTGTGGCGGCCAAACTGGCAATACCAAGATAAACATCAACCCCTCTATTGGCCACCAAAAAATGTTCTACGTTAGAAACGTATTTTCGCAACCAAATACCAATAAAAAAGATGATACAGAAATAAATGAGAACGATTGGACCATCAATAAAAAAATCAAAATTTGTCAAATCATTTTGGATTTTATGATATCAACCAATTTTGTGGTGATAATTTGAGAAATCTTTTCCCCATTTTCCTTTGAGGCTAGACTTGGATTACCAACCACTCCATTGGCTGAAACTTCTTTAATGGTTTGGAAATAAGAAAATTGAGGGCCGTATATCATGTCTCCAACCAAGGGGTCAAACCGCTGATTAGAAGGGGGCTTTATGTGTTGTTTACGGACCAATTCTGGGGCAATGTGAAGCATTAAACTGGTTTCAAACTCACCAGCATGACCTGTACCGCCAGGACCAGAATGATTCATTTTTTTTAATTCATTACTCGCTATTTTCCACCACGTAATTAAACTGAATTGACACTTCGGATATTTGTTTCCGAGTGCTTCTAAAATGACTTGCCCAATGCCTTGATTACCACCGTGACTATTAAGAAATAGAAAATTAGTAAATCCATGAACACGCATTGAATCGACCATTTCTTCAATAAGAGTTTTAAAAGTGGTGTGTTTGAAGGTGAGCGAGCCGCTAAAATCCATGTGGTGTTCTGAGCATCCGATGGGAATCGTAGGAAGGAGAACAACCTCGTTTTCTAATATTCGATTTAGTTCTTTAAGAAAATGCTCCCCTATGTTTCTATCGGTAGATAAAGGGAGGTGTGGACCGTGTTGTTCTGTTGCACACAATAAAATAACAACAGGTAGTGCTTTGTTAATTTTTTCTGTTTCTCCAGTGGTGAGTTGATCCCAAACCATAATTTAATTTTTTGTTGCCCACATTTCAATCTCAACCAAAAGTCCTTCAATCAAACCCGTTTCTACGGCAGTTCTCACTGGTTTAGGTTCTGTGAAATAGTTGATATAAACCGAATTGAATCGTTCCCAATCTTGAATGTCTTTCAGGTATACGTTTACCTTAAAAACATCCCCGAATGAAGCACCGGCAGCGAGCAGTTGTTTTTGACAATTGCGTAGGGTAAATTCTGTTTGTACCTCCACATTATCCCCAATAATTTGACCGCTTTTTTCAATTGCTGCTTGGCCCGAAATAACAACTAGTTGAGTACCGTTTACATTAAGTACCGGAGAATAGGGTCCAGCAGTAAGATGTTGATTTGCTCCAATAGGAACTGACTTTGCCGGGGTTTGAACAAGGTTTCCTTTTTTAACATTCAAGGGGAGATAACCTGTAAATCCAGAAATTTTCCATTTATCGTTGATTTTAACACAGCGGTAAATAGTTTGCCAACTGAAGGTTGTTTTTTCTCCGTTTGTTTTTTCTGCAAAACCTGAAAATTTTTTGTGTAAAATAGCCTTGTCTTCACAAATTTCGATCTCATCCAAATAGGTGACTTTTATAAGGATATCGTAGGGCTTTTCTGTCCAACTTTCATTATAAAAGTCTTTGGCCTGCTTTAGCCATTCTTTTTGATAGCTGGTCAAATTTGGAAAACTAATTTTCCACAAATCTGGATTACTTTCATTATGGGCATGAATTCCCATAAAATGTTCTGCTACAAAATCGTTTTTAATAAGATCCCAATCCTGATTGACAAAAGCCAACGAGTCTCTTTCAACTAACATATCCCACAATTGGGCTTTGTCCTTTTCTTTGTCTTGATCAAACGGATTCATAGTATTTTTTTGGTATTAATTTAAAACTTCGGCTTGGTTAATTAAATGCTTATTGATAGCCTCCAGATCAGGTTCAATACCTAGACCTATCCCCTCAGGAAGAAAGGCATAAGGAGGTTCTATGCGAATGGATTGTTTTAATAAATCGTGAGATCGAATCAAGGTGCCAAAAATATCACTGGGCCACTCACAAGATTGAGCTGCTGCACAGGAATGTAAATACATCGCTTCCATAATTCCTAAATCAATCTCGGAACCGTGCCAACAAGGTAATTCAGCAGCAGTAGCAATATGATCTAACTTTTGAAAATGTGCTAAACCACAGTTGAAATTAAACCCGTCAATAGCTTGATGCTGAAGGGCCCTAATGGCTTCATGAATCCGCTGTCCGTGATCAACATAAGGGAGTGAAACATGAAGTACAACAGGAATGGGGGAGTAGTTCCTAATTTGTTCGTATTCTTCAATTTTCCACCGAGGAATTGGATCTTCAATGCAGAGTGTATTCCCTATTTCTTTGAGTGCGTCTATTCTGGTTTTTACCTCGGCAGACGAAATCCAACGTTCATTTGGATCAAAAATTATTTTCATATTTGGAGCGGCTCTTTTTATTGCAGTTGCCCATCCCGCAACATCATCTTCTAAATCTGTTTTAAATTTTATGCAGTCATAACCCTGGGCAGCAAAATTGAAGGCAATTTCCCCCACTTCGTCTGTAGTCCTGTGACTCGACCAGCTCCCTACTTTAATTTTTTCTCGAACAGCACCTCCCAACAAATCAACCACACGAACCTGTTTTAAACGGGCAAAGCAATCCCAAATAGCGCATTCAAAGCCATCATAAAGTCGTGTGTAGGGAATGGGTAGTTGTTGTCGGATGATGTTTTCAATTGACATCCCAATAAACTTTCGGGCCACTTGCTTCACTGCATCCATAGTATTGCCTCGATAACATTCTCCCCAACCAATGACTCCATTGGTGAGTTCAATGGAAATTAAAATTTTTGAGAGTTTGTCAAATTGAATGGACCAACCCATTTCTGTTCCCTGTGACAATTTATGCAGAGGCTTTTTTATTTCACTACTTTCAATAGTTCCCTTTTTGGCCGGTACTACTACCTCATAAAGTCTAATTTTAGATATTTTCATTTGCTTTTAGTTAGGGTAAAAAACTATTGCTGTAAAGGAGATTGGTAAACCCACTATCTACTTTTATTATTTGACCGGTTATCGATTTACTATATTCTGAGAGTAGATAAACAACTGCATTTCCACAATCTAAGGATGTGATGACTTCTGGGATACTTTGGTAGTCCTCAATTTGATCTTTCACCCATTTATCTGGGTCCTCAGACCATTCTCTAACAGCTTTTACATTATATGCTGAGTCTACATATCCAGGGGCAATTCCATTACATCTGATTCCATATTGTCCCAATTCTATTGAAAGTCCTCGTGTAAGATTATTGAGGGCACCTTTAGCCGAAGCATAGAGCGAATATTTATTGGTAGAATTAAACGCATGTACCGAAGAAACCGTAATAATATTGCCTTTGATTTCATGCGTTATACAATCAAGAGCAAATGCTTTGGAAATCAACCATACACCTTTAAAATTTGTGTTAAAAAGAGTTTCAAACTCTTCCATAGTTGTCTCATGTGCTGGTTTTCGATGTCCTATCCCGGCATTATTTATCACTCCATGTAGGGGTCCCAGCTTTTTTTTAATTTCATTAAACAACCGCTCTACTTCTTCGCTTTTAGAAATATCGGCTACGATTCCTATAGCATTTTTATATTTTTTTGCTGCCTTTTCTACTTTTTCTTTTGAGAGATCATTAATCACGAGTGTGCCTCCTGCGAGATCAATGGCTTTGCAAATTCCTGATCCCACTCCAAAACCAGCACTGCCCGTAACAAGAAAATTTTTATTTGTAAGGTCTATTTTCATAATATTTACATGATCCCGTATTTGTTGAAGGCTTCAACAGAACTCATTCCTGCTTCAATCGATTTTCGTACTAAATTCTCCCCCTTTACTTTTTCAAGGGCTAATTCAACTACTTTTTTATCAATTTCTTGAGGGATAATGCAAACCCCATCAATATCGCCAAAAACAACATCCCCTGGAGTAATAACAACGTTGTCTATTTTTATGGGAACCCTAAAGTCAATTACTTTTCCTCTAGGAGCTTGATCTTGTGCATAGGTGCCATAGGAAAAGGTAGGAAAATTTAATTTCAATATCCCCAATGTATCTCTAGAGTAGCCATTCAATACAGCCCCAGAGGCGCCACATTGAAGAGCCCGAGTACTCATAAGCTCACCCCAAAGAGCGTAGGAGGGGGTTCCACCTGTACACAAATAAATTTCATTTTCTTTGAGTTGATCCAAAGCTTCAAGCATCAGTCCGAATGGTTTTTTGAGCATTGCATTGGAAGAAGTTGAAGTGTTATCAAGCGTATCGGTTTCGAGTACTGGCATCGCTCTTCCAATCACAATCATGTCGTCCCTGAGTGGTTTGATCTTTGGAGTTAAAAATTGATTTTGAAATCCAAGTTGATCCATAATATCTCCCACTACTGAGGTATTTAAGTTCCCTTTTATCTGATTTAAAAATTCTTTCTCGTTCATTTTTTTAAATTAATAAGTGGCTCTTCCTCCTGAAATATCAAAAATAGATCCTGTGTTAAAACTAGCCTCTTCCGATACAATCCACAGAGCTAGTGCAGCCACTTCATCAACTGTGCCTGGTCTTTTCATAGGTATTTTTTTGACCATGTAGGATAACATTTCAGGATCGGTTTCACTATTCATCTCACTAGAAATTAGCCCGGGAGCTACTCCATTTACGGTAATATTCGTTTCTGCCAATTCCTTTCCAAGGCCTTTCACCATCCCAATTAAAGCTGCTTTAGAAGCTGTATATCCCACCATGCCGGGGTTTCCTTCTTTTCCTGCTATGGAGGCAATGTGGAGTATACGGCCATAGTTTAATTTTTTCATAATGGGGATAACTGCTTTTGAAACGATAAAAGCACCCGTAAGATTCACATTAATCACTTGTATAAAATCTTTCAAGTCGTAATTTTCAATTGGGCAACTGGAGGGTCCAACTATCCCAACTGTGTTTATTAAAATATCAATTTTTTTATGTTTGTTGAAAATTTTTTGAATGCACTGATTACTTTTTTTTTCATCAGAAATATCAAGAGTATATGCCTCTACTGTACCACCAGTATCCAAAATTTGTTGCTTGACTTGTTCGATTTCATCTATTAAAATATCTGCAATAATGAGTTTTGCCCCTTCACTCGATAAACGAGTTGCTATGGCTTTTCCTATTCCTCTACCAGCGCCAAAAATAACGGCTATTTGTTTTGTAAATCTCAACTCTTTTGTTGTTTAGGGTTTGGTTCTGGTCTATTATTTAAATACCTGAAACCAAACACAATATATTAAAATTATCTGGCTAACTCGATATTGTTATTTTTTACATGCTAGTTTGGGGGCATTTAAATATTTATATGATTTAAAAATATGTTCTTTGGTAAGAACCTTCTAATGGAACTTCAGGAGAATTTTAGGTTTAAATCAATGGTATTAAAAAGAATTAATATGTATGCTTATAAACAAAAAAACCTCCACTAGGGAGGATTATTATTACTTAGAAAGAAATGAATTAAATCTTATTTCAAATTATTCTATTTGCATGAAAATTTGAAACACATCATATTTAAAAAAAACCCTTTTAGATTATATCGAATGCTTTTGTAAATACTTTGCCTTTGTATTTTAGAGTGATAATGTTCTTTTTATCCGCACCTGTCAGTCGAAAGACCTTCTTTTGTAAATCGTTACTAGAATATTCTTTTTGATGAATAATACGACCACTTAAAGTCTCAATTGAAACAATGATTGGTGTTTCATTTTCAAACACTACAACTCTGAAATTATTATCACTAAATTGAAATATTGGTTTAGTGATTATTCGTCTGTCTATGATTTTGAAAGTTTTATCTACCATTTGTAGAAGTATTTCTTCTGTTTTTGCTTCATCATCTATTGTCAAAATGTAGGAGCCCTTTTTATAGTTTTTAAAACGAAGAATCAGTTTTTCTTCAGATAGATCAAAATCTAAAATTGAATTTGTTTTTTCATCCAAACTTTTTAGTTCAACAATAGGAGGAAAGCTTTCTATGTCAAAAATGATTTCTAGCTCTTTTCCATTTATAGAAAGATCAAAATTTGAATCGCTAAAAGAGATGTAATTTTCTTTTGCAGTAGCTACAGTTGTGGTAAAAAGAAATAGCAATAATAAATGTTTTTTCATAATATAATATTTTAATTATTAATTATTCAAATTTATACAACAAAAACACTAATTTTGTAACATAAATTAATTAATTAATATACTATATTAACCCATAAAATAATATTTACATTATATAAATGTTAACTAAATGATATTTGAAAATAAATGATTAAATAAATCATAAAATATGCTAAGTTTAAATTACGAAAGTATTACTTCCGATATAAGCCAGTCTTTTAAGTTTAAGATATATAATCAAGAACATCCCAATAGCACTAACTTAAATTGGCATTATCACCCTGAGATAGAGTTAGTTTATATTGACAAAGGGAGTGGAAAAAGAGGTGTTGGAACACATTTATCTAATTACACAAATGGAGATTTAATTATGATTGGTTCTAATCTGCATCACAGTGGCTTTACAGATAACTTTGACGACGGAAAGACAGAGGTTGTAGTTCAATTTTTGCCAGATTTCATAGGTAATGCATTTTCAAAAGTACCCGAATTTCATTCCATAATTAAACTTTTTGATAATTCAAAATGCGGTTTATCTTTTCCAGAGTCTATTAAGAATCATGTCGGAGATGCACTACTTGGATTACAATATGAAACTAGCTTCGAAAGAATTTTGACACTTTTACGCATACTAAAAATTTTAGCTGCACAAAAACCTATTTTTTTAAATAACTCTAACTTAGAGGAGCTAAAAAATAATAATCAATTAAAGCGTTTATTTAATTTCGTGAAGTATAATTTTAAATCTGAACTTAATTTAAAATTAGCCTCTGATAAGGTAGGTATGACTATTCCTGCATTTTGTCGTTATTTTAAGAAAAATACTGGCAAGACATTTACCCAATTTGTTAATGAATATCGAATAAATCATGCCGCCAAACTATTGATAGAAACAGATTTAGATATTCAATCTATATGTTATGATTCTGGATTTAATAATTTTTCGAATTTCAGTCGCGTTTTCAAACTACATCACAAACTTACTCCGAAGAATTTCAGGAAAATGATGATTCAAGTCCTTTCAGAATAAATTACTCTTTGGGTGTGTCCATTCTGAATTATATACCTATATAAGTTCTTGAAAGAAAAACCATTCGCATAATGGAAAAGGAGATTCAAGTTTACATTAAGAAAATGACTGCCAGTCTCGAGTTACTGAAGATTTTTATAATTATATAATCTCTCTATAAAAGAAATTAAAAAAGATGTTTTTTGATCATTTTTAGCCATTTTTGATCATTTTTAGACGATTTTTGACCATTTTAAAAAATAAATTGATGTGCTTTCATTTTAAACAAACAAAAACTGAAAATTCATTTAGGTCTCACAAATTGGAAGGGAAGATTTTAACAGGCATCTATAATGGATTTGCTCATCCTAAAGTAAGTTGTATTACTGAGGATGATACTCATAACATTTCAAATTTGAGTTGGGGTCTTATACCTGAATGGTCAAATACTGAAGACATAAAAAAACACACCTTAAATGTCAGGATTGAAACAATCAATGAGAAACCCTCTATCAAAAATGCCAAGCGATGTATAATCTTTTCTGACGGGTTTTATGAATGGAAATGGCTTGACCAAAAGGGAAGGAAAAAGCAAAAATATTTGGTTGAATACCCTGACTCAGAATTATTTGGATTTGCTGGGCTATACGATCAGTGGGTCAATAAAGAAACTAGGGAGATTTTAGAGAGTTATAGTATCGTTACAACCGATGCAAAGGGCATTATGAAGGAGGTACACAATTCAAAACTTAGAATGCCAGTAACTTTAAATATTGACTCAATGAGTAATTGGTTAAATAGCAAAGCAGTAGAATTTTTTAGTGGCTTTGAAGCTACACCAGTTGATTAAATCCATCATATTACAAACTTTCCCCTAACAAACACCCCCCCCTTTAAAACCACTACACAGGAATCTTATCTTAAGCCAATGATATCAATGGGTTAGGAAGGATTTGGATTGGAGGCATTGATACAAAAGAAAAACCCTCCAAAGGGGAGGGTTTATTTAATTATTTATGGTGAACTTAATTCAGGTAATAGTTTCTGATAATGTGAAATGTTTTCTGAAACTGATAGCTGAACGTTTTTGGAATCATCTTCATAAGATCCTTCACCATAGAGTTCTTCATATTTTTCAACGACTTTTGGGAACATTTTAGAGTTTTCTTCTTGCATTGAAGCAAAGTCTTTGTGGTGATATCTTACCATAACCCAACTTCCATTACATCCAGACATACAAGACATAACCCCAACTCTATTTTTCCACCCCCCTTCCTTCAATGCTTTAACAAGTCTGGTTCTATACCTCCAAAAATCTTTCTCTTTTCCTGGAACGAGTTTATAAATAAGTACTCTTCTGTGGTTTAGTCTCTTATATCCTTCGGGAATATATGTCGCTTCCTTGTTTAAATACCAAAATCTGTTTGCTAATGGCGTATGTAATTCTCCTGTCATTTTCCACCAATAATCTAACTCTTTTTTACTTACAGAAGAGTCAAAATCACCTATTTCATTTCCATGCTGAACTCTCCATAAACTATTTGAGTTAGGACCTGATAGGATTTCAAATGTTGAAAATCTTGTAGATCCCTCTTTTGAGTTATAAAGTTTGGTCTTTGCTGCAACAGCAGCTTTCATTTTTGCAAGATTCGTTGGTTCAATATCTAAAACTCTAGCTTGAATTACTTGAGCTAAAGAAATATTTGAAATTAGAATTGAAACGATTAAAAGAAAAACTTTTTTCATATTTTAATTGATTTATGATTAATAATACCCTTAAGATATAAATAAAAAACAGATTACATATCAAATCTCACATCCCTGTTCCAAAAGAAAAACCGTTTTCTAAAACCCATACCCTGTATTTGGATTAGTAGTGCCTGAGAAGTTTTA
>Ga0181563_10000519_pt1 | contig 36644 bp, 35 predicted proteins | sample 011ome_25_FD_133759 | JGI IMG/M metagenome (GOLD analysis project Ga0181563, IMG submission 133759) | Coastal salt marsh microbial communities from the Groves Creek Marsh, Skidaway Island, Georgia - 011512CT metaG (megahit assembly) | ecosystem: Environmental > Aquatic > Marine > Intertidal...
CTAGCCGCAGCGGGCGTCAAGTCAGGGGATCGAATTGCGTTGCTGATTCCACCCGGTCCGGAACTCATCGCACTTATCTATGCCACGTGGAACATTGGAGCCTGCATAGTTTTGGCTGATTCGGGTTTGGGGCTGCGTGGAATGATTCGTGCTCTAAAAGGATCACATCCTGATCACATAATTGGGATTCCCAAGTCTCTACCCATCATGCGGGCACTTCAGATTCCGGGATTACGACTCACCACTAGTAAATTGTCTTCGCTCAGGGGAGGGGCGGTACTCATCAAGGACACCGCTCACTCAGGTGATTTGTTAGGCGCGGTCGTCTTCACATCAGGTTCAACCGGTCCGGCAAAGGGTGTTCGATACACGCGATCGAAGATTCAAGAAACCGTGAACGTTTTATTGCGTCAATACAAACTGACAGACAATGACGTGATTGTCGCCGCATTCGCTCCATGGGTGGTTTTTGGTCCAGCATTGGGCATTGCGTCTGTGCTTCCTGAGATGGACTCCAGCGTCCCAAGTTCCTTAACCTTTGACAATCTTGTCCGAGCGGTCAATCGGGCTCGTGGCACGCTTTTATGGGCTTCACCTGCTGCATTGACCAATGTTGTGAAGACGTCTGGCCAATCAGACACGCGTCATGTGGATGTCTCAACCCTGCGCCTTGTCCTTTCTGCTGGCGCGCCGGTTCCTCGCTCTCTGCTGATACAGGTTGCTGAGCTGTTCCCGACAGCCAGTATTCGCACTCCATATGGCATGACTGAGGCACTGCCGCTAACCGATATTTCCCTCGATGAAATTATGAGTTCAGAAAGTGATCGCGGCGTCCCAGTGGGAATGCCAGTTTCCGGAGTGGAAATTGGCATAGCACCCCTTTCAGATCCAACCGAATTTTCAATTCAGCCGGAGATCGTTGGAGAAATAGTCATTCGAGCCCCACACATGCGAAGTGGTTATGACAACCTGCATTTCACGACCATGTCTGCAGATCTTTTCCCTGAGTGGCATCGGACAGGTGACGTGGGTCATCTTGACCCGGATGGTTCACTGTGGGTTGAAGGCCGAATCTCTCATTTGGTGCGTACATCAACCGGCGTTACAACGCCCGTACCCATTGAACAACGAGTCGAAAGCATTGATGGAATCAGTCAGGCCGCCTGTGTTGGGGTGGGTCCCGACGACGCCCAAGTTGTTGTTGTGGTTGTTGTGTGTGAAAAGAAATGGTCGGAATTGGAACTTCACGAGGCTGTTCGAACTGCTTCAGGCATTCCAGTTGCGGCGGTATTGGTCACAAAGTCACTTCCTATGGATATCAGGCATAACGCCAAATTAAATCGAGAGAAAATTTCTCAGTGGGCGTCCAAAAAACTAAGTGGTGCGCAGTGAGAGCCGCAGCATGAAGATTGTTATTACGGGTGGCAGGGGCCTCTTGGGCTCCACGATTGTGCGCCAATTGCTCTCACGCGGACATGATTGCGTTGTGGTTCAGAGGACGCCCAGTGAAATTCTCGGGGCGCACGAGATCCTTCAGGACTTAACTGATTCGGAATGCAATTACTCATGGCTTGCTGGGGCTGACGCAGTAATCCATTTGGCGGCGAAAGTGGGAATTGTTGGTACGCAGGAGCAATTTTACGCCGCCAATGTGGGTGCGACATCACGTTTACTCACTGCCGTGCGCGAGCAAGGAGTTCCGCGCTTCGTCTTTGCGTCGTCTCCATCAGTGGCCCATGTGGGTAGTTCGCTGATGGGCGTAGGGGCAAGTATCGCTAAACCCGACCAGGTGCGCGGTTGGTATAGCAAGACAAAAGCTATCGCTGAGTTGGAAGTTTTGGCGGCGAACAGTGCCGAGTTGTCGACGATTGCGTTGCGACCGCATTTGGTGTGGGGTCCAGGTGACACCCAACTTATTGGCCGAATCGTGCAACGCGCTCAAGCGGGAAGGCTTTTCCTCATCGGTGGAGGGTTTTCTCTCATTGACACGACTTATGTCACCAACGCTGCTGAGGCCTTTGTGTTGGCTGCGGAGAGTCCGCAGGCGGGTTCGGGAACGGCTCTGATGGTGAGCAACGGTGAGCCGAGGATGGTTCGTGAACTACTGGAACGTATTTGTATGGCGGCAGGAGTGGCACCGCCAACCCGTTCTGTCAGTTTTCATGCGGCGCTGGCTGCAGGATATTGCGTTGAGAAAGTGTGGGTGTCCCGTGAGAGCGAACCTCCCCTCACCTCTTTTCTTGTTGAGCAACTTGGGACCGCACACTGGTTTGATATTTCGCAAACTCGCGAACTCTTGAATTGGAGTCCATCCGTCTCGCTTGAGCAAGGATTTATGGAACTTGCTAGAGCATTTGCAAATCAACCGTGATGTGTTGCACCCACGAGGCGGCACCAAAAACTGTTGGAAAATTTCACCTCGCCTCTCGTTGAGATTTTTCGCGATGGGATTCTCCGGGCAAACAGTATTGTGATTTTATGTCAGCAACTCACAGATCCTAGGCTAAAAAAACTCGTGAATCACCGCTTCGGCTCAATGGAAGCCACCCAAGACGCCACGGATCAGGTTGAACGGGAGTGATTGTCCGCGCTGGACCAATTGATGACTCACGTCATTGACATGGGACTTGCTTATGACCGCCATATCTAAAAAGCGGTGAATATGTAGCATTGGCCAGTGCCTGAATCTGAAAGTCAATCGAATCACGGGTTTCGGGTTGAATCTGAACTCTCCAATGGGAGAGGGCGAACTGGAACGTTAGTCACCCCGCACGGCGAAATTCAGACACCTGCATTCATTCCCGTTGGCACAAAGGCAACCATCAAGTCAGTCCTACCGGAGAGTATTCGTGATCTTGGCTCCCAAGCCATTTTGGCGAATGCCTATCACCTGTACCTTCAACCGGGCCCAGAGATCATTGATCACTCGGGTGGATTGGCTTCATTCATGAACTGGCATGGGCCCACTTTTACCGACAGCGGTGGTTTTCAAGTCCTCTCTCTCGGTGTGGGATTCAAAAAAGTGCTTTCCATGGACAGTGCACATACGGTTGAAAGTGACGTGATTGCGCCGGGCAAGGACAGATTGGCCCATGTCGATGACGACGGCGTCACATTCAAGTCTCATCTCGATGGCACTATGCACAGATTCACGGCGGAGAAATCAATGCAAGTCCAGCATCAGATTGGTGCGGACATAATTTTTGCTTTTGATGAATGCACAACACTCATGAACACTCGCGACTATCAACTCTTGGCCATGAAGCGAACGCGTGAATGGGCTCAGAGGTGTATAGACGAACATGAGAGATTAACGCGTGAGCGAGCATTCAAGCCCTATCAAATGCTTTTTGGTGTAATTCAGGGTGCGCACTTTGAAGACCTGCGCAGGCAGGCTGCGCGTGAAATCTCAGAGCTTCCATTTGATGGGTTTGGGATTGGGGGAGCACTGGACAAAGAGACTCTGGGCACGATAGTAGGTTGGGTTGTTGAGGAATTGCCGCGAGAAAAGCCTCGACACCTTCTAGGCATTGGCGAGCCACTTGACCTGTTTATCGGAGCTGAGAATGGTGCGGACACATTCGACTGTGTTGCTCCCACGCGAAATGCGCGTAATGCTGCCCTCCTAACGTCTGAAGGCCGATTCAACGTGTCCAACGCGACCAGTCGAGGAAACCTTGACCCGGTAGACCCTGATTGCTCGTGCTATACCTGCACCCACTATTCGCAGGCCTATCTCCATCATTCATATAAAGCTAAAGAGTTGATATTCCCAACCTTGGCCACGATTCATAACCTGCATTTCACCATCGACCTGGTGCGACGCATTAGAGAGTCAATGCAAACGGGTGACTTCTATGCATTTAAAGACGAATGGCTGGGGCGATTCACCAAAGGGACTTACGCGAAATAGGTAGGTTCGCGGCGTTTGATAATCCGAATAACCGGATAGGTTACGGGGAGAAGTACAACTTCCAGCAAAGTCTTATAAACGTAGCCGATAATCACGTAGTTGAGGAACTCTGCCCCCGTGATGATTCCATAGAAAGCGACCGTACAGAACACGATTGTGTCAGCGAGTTCGCCAACGGCCGTGGAGCCAATCAACCGAGCCCACAAGTATTTCTCTTTCGTGCGCTCTTTGATTTTTACGAGGACATACGCATTGAGCAATTGGCCAACAAGGTAGCCCAGGATGCTCGCCAAAACTATGCGCGGTACGAACCCAAGTACAGCCTCGAATGCACCCTGGTTTTCGTAGCCGTCTGCGGCGGGAGATATTTGCACGAGATAGAAAGTCATGGCCGCTAGGACGGATATGGCGAAACCGGTGAGGACAGCCTTACGGGCCGCTTTAAAGCCGTAGACCTCGCTCAGGATGTCACCGATGATGTACGTCAAAGGGAATAGAAAGACCCCTCCATCGGTGATAAAGGGACCGAATGCAATGAGTTTCGTTGCGCCTATATTTGAAATCAGCAAGATTCCAACGAACACGGCAAGGATGTATGGGTAAAGCGAACTACCCGTGCGCGCGAAGTGCACGGACGGGTCCATTGTGGTGACTTTCTGTTGTGTATTCATTGTGCCCCCGGCAGGATTCGAACCTGCGACCTTCGGTACCGGAAACCGGCGCTCTATCCCCTGAGCTACGGAGGCAGGGGACGGCAAGGCTAGCAGCGAGCCATACGACAGGATGGAGCGGTGCGGATCGAGACACCAAGATGGGTTTCCGGCAAGTTTGCCGGAATTCTTGGGCGATCCAAGTCGCTAGTCGCCCAATATGCTGAACTCAATATTTCCCTGGTTTCGGGCGGGTTGGCGTATTACGTGATGCTGGCTTTGGCGCCTATGGCGATCGCCACTGGCGCACTAGCCGGAGTTTTCATTGAACCCCAGCAGATTCAGGATGCATGGAGTCAGCTCAGTGCTGATAGCCCCAGCTCGTTAAAAGCACTCGATCCTGCCGTGAGTGCACTAGTGCAGTTGGCGCAAAATTCATCAGCTGGATCGGTGACGATTGCGACCGTGTCGAGCGCCATATTGGCTATCTATGTTGCCCAGAAAGTTGTATATGGGGTGCATTCCGTTGAGGACCAAATTTTTGTCAGGCAACGGTCACGGACCAGCTTGGTCATGAGGGGGTGGTCATCCTTGGTGGCTTTGATTACGATTTTCGCCACCGTTGCATTACTTGTCGTTGTCACCCTGGTGCCTCCGTTCTTAAAAGCTCTCGGTATTGGAGTGTGGTTCAGGGATCTCGTTTCGACATTCCAGTGGATTGTGCCCATCGCGCTTGTTTATTTCTTTGTGTGGTTTGTCTTGGCCGGAGCCGCGAAAGGGATACGTCGAATAACGTGGCGATCACCCGGGTTGATTGTTGCGACGTTATGGATCATCGGGTCGATAGCGGTCTTTGGGCTTTATGCGAATCTGTCGTCCACGGTGGGTTCGGCGCTCGTAATATTCGGAGCTCCGATAGCAATATTGATCTGGACTTTTCTGGTTTTTCTAGGTTTCTTTCTGGGATCCCTGATCGAGTCTCAATGGGAACATATCGTTGGTGGAAAGGAGGAAAGTGTTCCTAGCGAGAAAACCAACGAGGCGGACCAGCAATAAGTCCAACCACAAATGCGCCAGCGGCAGCACCAATACCCGTGCTGATGGTCCCAATGATGGGAAGAAAAAGCCCGAAAAGAGCACCTGCGCCACCCAAGGCAGCAGCGCTTAAGGCGGCAAATGCAAGGCGTCCGCCTCGTGATTCGTGAACAGGCGCAGGGACGCTCTTCGCTGCAGATGCAGAAACCTGAGCGCCTGGAGTTGCGGCATCAATCTCTGCTAAAAGTTTTGAAAGTTCATCATCATTCATGGCTGAATTCTTTCGGGTATGAATCTTGGGTTATTGAGAATCTTGGCCTACAAAGAAAGTGGGCCATGCGAATTCGCATGACCCACTTTACTGTAGTTTGAGAGATTAAGCGGGGCGGACCTTATCAGCCTGAGGACCCTTAGGACCTGCGGTGATTTCGAATTCGACAGCCTGGTTCTCTTCGAGTGAACGGTAGCCGTCCGACTCAATTGCTGAGTAGTGGACGAATACATCTGGTCCGCCGTCAGCTTGGGCGATGAAGCCGTAGCCCTTTTCTGAGTTGAACCACTTAACTGTTCCTGAAGCCATAATGCACGTTCTCCTTGCACGAAGTTCGCGTCAGACGGTCGCCCGACACGGGGCCTAGCCTGTCAAACCTTCGTCCCAAGAATCTGTGCTCGTGCTCAGAAACAGCATTGCTTCTTACGACTTTCGCCTTAAGTCACTCTGTCGAACGGTGGTGCTGATGTGGCCTTGCCTCCCTGAAGCATAGCGGGTTACCGTCACCTTGGGGCCGCGCGCCCCGTGGGGAGGGGCATGGGATCGGAGTGAGGGGTGCGGAGGGGTGCGTGTGATGGCGTGCTGAGAGGGATACGCTCGCGCCGTGGCAGTCGAGGATATCCGTGCTCTTGTAGAGGGAATAGTCGGCCAACTCGTGACGGAGGGTGTGCTTCCCCGACCCGTGGATGTTGCCCTCGAACGCCCCAAATCACGCGAGCATGGGGATTACGCCACCAATGTGGCTCTCGTCGCCGCCAAGAGTGCGGGTAAGAACCCAAGAGACCTTGCGGCAGAGATTGTCGCTCGACTTGAGGGCTCTTCCGGAGTTGCGGAGGCCAGTGTTGCAGGTCCAGGATTTGTCAATATTCGCCTGTCCGCCGCATCTCAGGGTGAAATTGCACGAACAGTTGTGACGGCAGGGGCAGCATTTGGTCGCTCCAACGCCTTGTCTGGGCAGTCGTTCAACGTGGAATTTATCTCTGCGAACCCAACGGGACCTTTGCATTTGGGTCACACCCGCTGGGCTGCAGTTGGCGATGCATTGGCGCGAGTTCTCGCTGCTGCAGGTGCTGACGTCACATCGGAGTTTTATATCAATGACCGCGGTGTTCAAATGGATAAGTTTGGCGAATCCGTCATGGCCGCTTCACACGGCGAGGCCGTTCCCGAGGATGGGTATCACGGTGCGTACATTCTTGATCTTGCTGCCCGAATAAATCGTGAACACCCAGAGTTTCATACCCTTGGCAAAGAAGAACAACTTATTGCATTTCGCGAGGCGGCATATGCGTTACAACTTCAGCAACAACAGGATGTTCTCGCGATCTTCCGAACTCACTTTGATGTCTGGTACTCGGAGCGCAAGCTCTATGACACGGGAGCGGTGGATCGTGCCCTCGATCGCTTGCGTGAGCAGGGCCACCTCTACGAGTCAGAAGGTGCATTGTGGTTGCGAACAACCACTTTTGATGACGACAAAGACCGAGTTCTGATCAAGGAAAACGGAGAGAACACGTACTTTGCTGCAGACACTGCCTATTACCTGGACAAGAGATTCCGCGGATTTGATACTGCTATCTATTTGCTCGGCGCAGATCATCACGGCTATGTCAACAGGCTCCGCGCCGTCGCAGGATGTGCTGGAGATGATCCGAATATCAACATAGAGGTTCTCATTGGCCAGTTAGTGAAAATCACTCGTGGTGGCGAAGAAGTAAAACTTTCCAAACGCGCGGGCACGATCGTCACATTGGAGGAGTTGGTCGAGGAAGTCGGTGTTGACGCTGCTCGTTACACATTGACCAGATACCCGGTTGATACTCCTTTGACCCTCGATCTGGTGGACATCGCGCGCAAAGCCAATGACAATCCTGTTTTTTATGTGCAATATGCACACGCTCGCATCAAGTCGGTATTGCGCAATGCCCAAGATATTGGGCTTGATTGGCGTGAGGGAACGTTTCACCCGGAGATCCTGGCCGAACCACTGGAAAATGAATTACTTGGCCAGATTGAGTTATTCCCCAGAGTGGTGGCAACCGCAGCCGAACTTCGGGAGCCGCATCGAGTTGCGCGTTACCTCGAAGAGTTGGCCAACGCTTATCACCGGTTTTATGACGCCTGTCGAGTTCTGCCTCGCAGCGACGAACAGGTTGCTGATATTCATTTAGCGCGACTCTGGGTGTGTGCTGCTGCCGTACAAGTGTTGGCTAATGGACTTGAACTGCTCGGTGTGAGCGCTCCCGAACGCATGTAGCTTGCTCATGCCCCTTCGCAAAAAGCGCTAGTCTGATCACATGCAGGCGCATCCAGCCGGTCCGAGGCACGCTCAAATAGCAGAGGAATCCAGGGCAATGAGCCCTGAGGTTGACCCAGTGGAGTACCCGGTATGGCCTCGAAATGTGTCGCGCACCAGCGCAGGGTCCATCCAGGTAGCAGGTATAGATATTCGTGACCTCGTTGAGAAGCGGGGAACTCCTCTATTTATTTTCGATGAAGCAGACGTTCGTGAGCGTGCACGCGACTTTGTTGCCGCGTACACCAAAGCTCAATCAGGAAATCCTGGAACGGTCTACTACGCATCAAAGGCATTCTTGAGCGTTGCTGTGGCGCGGTGGGTTTACTCCGAGGGTCTGGGAATAGATGTTGCCACGGGCGGTGAATTGGAAATTGCCATCCGTGCGGGCGTACCGGGTGTAAAAATCTTGATGCACGGAAACAACAAGTCGGTCGAGGAGATTCGAGCGGCCATCAATCACGGAGTTGGGCGCATCGTCATCGACTCATTTGAGGAAATTGCGCGAGTGGCTTTCATCGCCACCGAGCTAGGAGTTGTTCAGCCGGTTCTTGTGCGCTCAACTGTTGGGGTGGAGGCTCACACACATGAGTTCATCGCGACGGCGCATGAGGACCAAAAATTTGGGTTATCCGCTCAATCCGGTGAAGTAGAGGAAGCCGTCCGGAGAATTTCCAAACTTCCATCATTGCGCTTCACGGGACTCCATTCACATATTGGTTCTCAGATATTCGACTCGTCTGGTTTCGAAGTTGCTGCAGCTCGCATAGTTGCATTGGCTTACCAGATCTGGGATACCCAGGGTATTGAGATCGCAGAACTCAACCTTGGAGGCGGAATGGGTATTGCCTATCTTCCCGGGGACGACCCACTGACAGTTAACACGATGGCCGAGCAAATCTGTGGGATAGTGGCTAAGGCTTGCGCTGATGCTGGAATTCCAACACCGGCCTTGTCTTTTGAGCCGGGTCGAGCGATTGTTGGCCCGGCCGGAATTACGGTCTACGAAGTTGGAACCGTCAAGCCCATTCAGTTAGATCACGGGGTGCGCACATACGTCTCGGTTGACGGTGGAATGAGTGACAACATTCGCACAGCCCTATACGGTGCTCAGTACACGGCAGCTTTGGTTTCTCGGTTGTCGACCGTCGATCCGGTCTTGTGCCGAATTGTCGGGAAGCATTGCGAGTCGGGAGACATAGTGGTTCGCGATTGCTGGTTGCCCGGTGACATCACGCCGGGGGATCTAGTTGCTGTTGCAGCCACAGGGGCGTATTGCAGATCAATGTCATCGAACTACAACTCGGTCCCGCGCCCAGAGGTTGTCGCAGTGAAAGACGGGCAGGCGACCACCATCCTTCGCCGCGAGACTTTCCAGGATCTGCTCGCATTGGACCCTTTTGCCTAAGCCCCACTTTCCAAGACTGATGATCACCTGCTGCTGAATTTGTGTCGTTTGGCAGACTAGGCACGGCGAAGACGCAGTTAAGCCAGGATCGAACCCCGACTCAGCAGTATTAATTAAGGAGCACCATGACCGCGCGAGATACCTCTCGGCCAGCAATTCGCATTGCGATGTTGGGCGCGGGGACCGTTGGTTCCTCTGTTGCCAAGCTTTTGGCCCTGCACGGACACGATCTCGCGCATCGGGTTGGCGCCTCATTGGAACTCGTCGCCGTTGGAGTTCGCGATGTTTCCAAGGAGCGACCGGGTATTGATTCGAAAATTATCACGGATGACCTTGAAGCGGTAGCGACTTCAGGCGCCGACATTGTTATTGAACTCATGGGGGGCATTGAGCCAGCGCGTTCCTTGATCCTCCAGGCGATGGAGTCTGGTTCCAGTGTTGTCACCGCGAACAAGGCATTGCTGGCAGCAGAGGGAGCATCGCTATATGCCGCCGCTGAAGAATTTGGTGTTGACCTTTATTTTGAGGCTTCGGTTGCAGGTGCGATCCCGTTGATTCGGCCTTTGCGCGAGTCGCTGGCAGGGGACAAAGTCACCAAGGTCATGGGAATCGTCAACGGCACGACCAACTTCATGCTGACAAAAATGGATGAAGAAGGTGTTGAATACGCCGACGTTTTTGAAGAGGCCCGCGAACTTGGCTACCTCGAGGCTGACCCTTCCCTCGATGTGGATGGCCACGATGCCGCTGCGAAAGCAGCAATTCTTGCGCAACTTGCATTCCACACCAGGGTGACTTTGTCTGATGTTTATTGCGAGGGCATCTCCTCTGTTACTGCCGCGGATATACAAGCGGCCCGCGCAATGGGATTTGTCGTCAAGTTGCTGGCCATTGCTGAGATCGTTCAAGGTCAGGCAGGTGAAGACGCCATTGTCGTGCGTGTTCACCCTTCCATGATCCCTCTGACGCATCCATTGGCAAATGTCCGGGGTTCTTTCAACGCCGTCTTTGTCACCGCAGAGGCCGCCGGCGAAATGATGTTCTACGGCCGTGGGGCTGGAGGTGACCCCACAGCAAGTGCCGTATTGGGCGATGTCGTCGCCGCGGCTCGCAATCGGGTTCTTGGTGGACGCGGTCCTGGCGAAAGCATCTATTCGGGTCTGAAGGTTTTGGACATTGGTAAAGCGTCCACGCGATATTACGTAAATCTTGATGTGCGTGATCGTCCTGGAGTTCTTGCTCAGATTGCTCAAGCATTTGCTGAGAACGGCGTGAGCATTCAGGTTGTACGTCAAGAGGGTCATGGCGATGAAGCAGGTTTGATTGTCAGGACTCATAGTGGCACTGAAGAGGCGTTATCGGCCACCGTAAATTCATTGCGCAAAATGGACTCGGTGCGTGAGGTCCTTGGAGTTATGCGAGTGGAGGGCGATCAGTAATGGCACACCAGTGGAGAGGTGTTATTGAGGAGTATCGCGATCGATTGCCGGTTCATGATCAAACACCAGTGGTGAGTCTCTGCGAGGGTGGAACGCCCCTTATCTACGCATGCACCATCAGCGAGATGGTTGGCGCATCGGTTTGGCTCAAATATGAAGGAGCCAACCCCACCGGATCGTTCAAGGATCGCGGAATGACCATGGCGATCTCAGACGCGGCCGCTCAAGGATCAAAAGCAGTTATCTGCGCATCAACAGGAAATACCTCTGCAAGTGCCGCTGCATATGCGGTGAAAGCGGGAATGGTGTGCGCGGTGCTCGTGCCCGAAGGCAAAATTGCCATGGGGAAGTTGGCCCAGGCGGTTGTCCATGGGGCAGTGTTGCTGCAAGTTGAGGGTAATTTTGATGATTGTTTAGTCGTTGCTCGAGATCTTTCGGAGAAATATCCGGTGTCTCTTGTTAACAGTGTGAACCCGGTTCGCATTGAAGGTCAGAAAACTGCGGCTTTTGAAATTGTTGACAGGCTTGGTCGCGCACCAGATATTCACTGCCTCCCGGTGGGTAACGCCGGCAACATCACGGCGTACTGGCGCGGCTACACCGAGTACCAGAGGGACGGTGTTGTTCAATCCACACCCGCAATGTGGGGATTCCAAGCGGCAGGTTCAGCACCACTTGTTAATGGCGCCCCCGTTACACACCCTGAAACGATTGCAACTGCAATTCGTATCGGAAATCCAGCATCATGGGACTTCGCCATCGCCGCAAAGGATGAATCAGGTGGCCTGATTGACGCTGTCACCGATTCAGAGATCCTTGCCGCCTACCACCTACTGGCGGAAAAAGAGGGGCTTTTTTGTGAGCCTGCTAGTGCTGCGAGTGTTGCCGGGCTTTTGAAGGCACATTCCGGTGGGCTGGTCCCCGAAGGTGCGGTGATTGCTTGCACTTTGACGGGAAATGGGCTCAAGGACCCACAGTGGGCGCTTGAAGGTGCCCCTGATCCGCGCATCATCCCTGTCGACGCACATGTCGCTGCAGTTGAGTTGGGCATGGCCTGATGGGAAATTCGGCTTTTGTTTCGGGGGCTGTGCGGGTGATCGTTCCCGCTTCCAGTGCCAACTTGGGTCCTGGCTTTGATTCCATGGGCCTTGCGATCGAGATCCACGACGAGATCACCGCGATTGTGACCGATGATCAAGGGCTGCTCATCGAAGTTGAGGGTGAAGGGCAAGACGAGGTTCCGCGGGATGAAAGCCACCTGGTTGCGCAAGCTATGAACCTGGGTTTTGAAGCCATGGGATGCAGTCCATCAGGTTTCATTCTCAAATGCCGTAATGCTATTCCGCATAGCCGTGGTCTTGGTTCATCCGCTGCTGCCATCATCGGCGGTCTTGTATTAGCAAGAGCGATGGTCAATGACGGTGAAAATCTCCTACCTGATTCGCAACTTCTGAATCTTGCTTTACGCATGGAGAATCATCCGGACAACCTTTCTGCCGCACTCTTTGGCGGTTTCACAGTTTCTTGGTTGGAATCGGAGTCTGAGGCGGGAAGTGTCAACGTGAATGTTCACGAGAATGTGATTCCCATAGTTCTCATACCGCCACATGGGTTGGCAACATCGCGGGCGAGAAGTGTGCTTCCCGCTGAGGTCCCCATGGGCGCAGCCATTCACAATCTTGCTCGCGCTGGCCTACTCGTTCATGCCATGACCTCTGACCCCTCCTATCTACTTCCTGCAACCTCCGATCGCATCCATCAAGATGCACGTGCGGACATGTACCCAGAAACAACGGAACTCATCAATGCGATTCGCTCGCACGGTGTCGCGGCGGTGGCTTCCGGAGCAGGACCAGCCGTACTCATTTTGATCAATAAGGCTCAGGCTCGGGAGTTGGAGGCGTTGAGCGCACTGGTTCCCAAGGATTGGACAAGTATTGCTGTCCCCATTGATAGGTCTGGGGCCAGACGGGTCGCGCTGCATTCCTGATCCAGTTCGTGCTAGCCTTGGACCAGTCCACAGTCGTGGCGGGTTCCACCAGTCGAAACTACGGGTGAGCCATCCATCCTCTTGACATCCACATCAAGGACTTCATGGGTTGGAAAGCAAAGACATCAAACCTATCGGCGCCATGATGAACAGTGTTGATCTGAACATCGTGGCAATGAGCACCACCCGCTCGCGAATGCTTGTGGCGTGGTCACCAAACAGGAGAGTTGAGTTCGATAGAAAAATACGGACACATTGTTCGAAGCACCAAGTGCGAAGTGCGATGGTCAATTCTCCACAGCGTGGCTTATCAGTCAGCTGCATATCAAAGGAAATAATTAGTGTCAGAAACCACTTCAGAAGCAAAGCGTCGTTCAGACGGTCTCTCGGGAATGCTTTTGCCAGAACTTAAGCAACTAGCGCAACAGTTAGGCATCGCGGGTGCGAGTGCCATGCGCAAATCAGACTTGGTCTCCGCTATCGGTGATCGTCAAAAGCAGGCAGGTGCTCGTCGCGCGGCCCCTAAAGCTGACAAGAAGCCCGATACTGAATCAACACAGGCCAAAGAAACTTCAACCGGTTCATCTGAATCGAGTTCATCCGAGTCGAGTCCAGCGAGTGCCGATAGCAGTGGTTCCTCCGATGGCGAAACATCTGAGCGCGGAAACCGCGATCGCAATCGGAATAACCGAAATCGCAATGATCGCGGCAATAACGAGCGCGGCAATAACGAGCGCGGCAATAATGATCGCGGCAATAACGAGCGTAGCAATAATGATAGCAATGATCGCGGCAATAATGATCGCAATGATCGCGGAAACAACGACGATGATCGCAACCGCAGCAGAAATCGCAACCGAAGAGATCGCCGAGACAGGCCAGCTCGCCGTCAAGGCGGGGGCTTCAATGACTATGAAACAGAAATCACCGAAGATGACGTGTTGTTGCCAGTAGCTGGCATCATCGACGTCCTTGACAACTACGCCTTCGTGCGAACCAGTGGTTATCTTCCAGGACCAAATGACGTATACGTATCGCTGTCATTCATTCGCAAGTTTGGATTGCGCAAGGGTGACGCCGTTATCGGGTCCGTGCGACAGCCGCGTGAAGGGGAGCGGCGCGAAAAGTTCAACCCGCTCGTGAAAGTTGACTCCATCAATGGGCTCGATGTTGAAACAGCACGTGCGCGCCCTGAGTTCTCCAAGTTGACGCCCCTGTACCCCCAGGAGCGTTTGAAATTGGAAACTACGGCCAATAATTTGACCACGCGTGTCATTGATCTGGTTTCGCCCATTGGTAAGGGTCAGCGGGGACTCATTGTTTCGCCTCCAAAGGCTGGCAAGACCATGGTTTTGCAGTCGATTGCGAACGCCATCGCCCAAAACAACCCGGAATGTCATCTCATGGTCGTTCTCGTGGATGAACGCCCCGAAGAAGTCACAGACATGCAGCGTTCGGTAAACGGTGAGGTAATCGCTTCAACATTTGACCGACCTGCTGAAGACCACACAATCATTGCTGAGCTTGCTATCGAGCGCGCAAAGCGTCTGGTGGAGTCCGGTCAAGACGTTGTTGTCCTACTTGACTCCATGACTCGGTTGGGTCGCGCTTACAACCTTGCGGCTCCAGCCAGCGGTCGAATCCTTTCAGGTGGTGTGGACTCAACTGCGCTATATCCACCAAAGAAGTTCTTCGGCGCAGCAAGGAACATCGAGAATGGTGGATCTCTCACAATCCTTGCGACCGCTTTGGTGGAGACAGGTTCTCGCATGGATGAGGTCATCTTTGAGGAGTTCAAGGGGACAGGAAACATGGAACTCAAGCTCGATCGCAGGCTCGCTGACAAGCGAATCTTCCCGGCCGTGGATGTGGATCCTTCAGGTACTCGTAAGGAAGAACTCTTGTTGTCGCCAGAGGAACTCAAGATCGTCTGGACACTTCGCAAAGTTCTTCATGCCCTCGATCCGCAGCAAAGCATCGAATTGCTACTGACCAAGTTGCGGGATACGGAAACAAACTACGAGTTCCTCAAGCAGGTGCAGAAGACAACCCCTTCCGTTCCATCAAGGGGCGACGAGGATTAGGCATAAAGGATCCCGCACGTGGGGGTCCACCATGCTGAGCCAGCGTGGTGATGGCATAATTAACAATCCGGTTCACGGCACTGAGCAAGCAAGATCGAATCATGGGTCTTATTTGGCAGGGTCGACCCGGAACTAACCAAGGAGAGAGCAATGAAAGCCGATATCCACCCAAATTATGTGGAAACCACGGTCACCTGCACATGTGGGAGCACCTTCACAACTCGAAGCACAGCAAAAGATGGATCCATCCATGCGGATGTGTGCTCCATGTGCCATCCGTTCTACACGGGTAAGCAGAAGATTCTTGACACCGGTGGTCGAGTCGCCAAGTTCCAGAATCGTTACGGTTCAGGCACGGCAAAGAACGACCAAACCGAATCTGTCTAACTTTTTCCCGGGCGCCGGCCCGGGATCGGCCGCGTGTCTCCCCCGTCGCGCGGTCGGTCCCAGACCGGCGCCCGTATTTTTTTCAACGATCGAGTTAGGTGCACATTGATGGGGTCACGCAGGAAGGGGACATGCCATGTTTGAGTCATGCATAGAGTTGGCCGCAGAACTCGATCAGGTTGAGGCGGGACTTGCTGATCCATCCATTCATGCGGACCAAGCTGCTGCGCGCAAATTAGGGCGCAGGTATGCACAATTGCGTCCTGTCGTTGCCAGTTACCGAGAATGGCGCACATTGACCGACGATCTTGAGGCTGCACAAGAATTTGCGGCAGAGGATGAATCTTTTGCCGCTGAAGTAGAAGCACTTGAAGCAGCCCAATTGGTGGCTGCTGAAAGACTAACTGCTCTCTTACTGCCCAGAGATCCCATGGACGACAAAGACGTAATCGTGGAAATCAAAGCGGGAGAGGGTGGAGACGAATCCGCACTTTTTGCGGCTGATTTGATGCGAATGTATCTGCGTTATGCCGAGCGAAGGGGCTGGACCACTGAGGTTCTCGACGCTGTTGAGTCTGACCTTGGCGGATACAAGGATGTCTCAATCGCCGTGAAATCGAAGAGTGCACCCGAACTCAATGAGGGACCCTACGCCCGATTGAAATTTGAAGGTGGAGTGCATCGCGTACAACGTGTTCCCGTAACCGAATCACAAGGACGAATCCACACTTCCGCTGCCGGAGTCATGGTTGCGCCCGAGGCTGAAGACGTTGACATCACTATTGATCCAAATGATTTGCGCATCGATGTCTATCGTTCGAGCGGTCCCGGCGGGCAAAGCGTGAACACCACCGACTCTGCCGTACGCATTACACATGTACCCACAGGTGTTGTCGTCTCGTGTCAGAATGAAAAAAGTCAGTTACAAAACCGTGAGCAGGCAATGAGAATTTTACGTGCGCGGTTGTTGGCCGTAGCTGAAGAACAGGCCGCCAAAGAAGCTTCCGATGTTCGACGTTCGCAAGTGCGTACAGTTGATCGCAGTGAGCGAATTAGAACTTACAACTATCCGGACAATAGGCTCAATGACCACAGAGTCGGATTTAAGTCCAATAATCTCGATCACGTGCTCGATGGCGATCTTGATGCCGTCATCGAGGCATGCATGACGGCTGACCAGCAAAGCAGGTTGGCGGAGCCGAGTTCGTGACCACAAACAGGGATGTCCTTGTTGATGCCGAGCGTCGACTTCAGAGAGCTGAGATTGATAACCCGGCTGTTGACGCCGCTGAAATCCTTGCTTTTGTTTTAGGTGTAACCAGGAACAGGCTGCACCTGCATGACGACATCGGCGACGAAACCAGAATCGCATTTGAGCGTCTTCTGGCCAAGAGGCTCAACAGAATCCCTCTGCAGCACTTGACAGGTGTCGCTCCATTTCGACACATTGAATTGGCAGTCGGCCCAGGAGTGTTCATCCCGAGACCCGAGACCGAATTAGTAACTGAGGCAGCCATTCGTCACTTGAAAGAATGCATTGAGCCCATAGCCGTTGACCTTTGCGCAGGATCTGGTGCAATCGCAATTTCCTTAGCTTTTGAAGTTCCAGGCACTCGTGTCACTGCCGTTGAACTCAGTGCTGATGCATTTCCGTGGTTGACCGAGAATGTTCAACGGATACACACCAAATTGCCGGTGACCGTGGTGAATGCTGATGCAACTGACGAACAAATACCTGAACTCGTTGGGCTAATTGGCATGTGTGATGTTGTCACATGTAATCCACCGTACATACCCGCAGGAATGGTCCCTCGTGACCCAGAAGTTCGAGACCATGAACCTGAGATGGCTCTCTATGGCGGAAACGATGGTCTTGATGTGGTGCGCGGCATTTTGGGTAACGCCGCACTGCTGCTCAAATCTGGCGGGCTACTTGTCATTGAACATGCAGATGTTCAAGGTCCTGACTCGGACACGGGAAGTGTGGTTGATGTGGTTCAGAAATCAGGATTCTTTGCCAATGTCAACGATCGTCAGGATTACAATCAACGTCCACGATTCACTGTGGCAACGCGCATTTAGGTGTGCACCCCAGGAGCGATCGAGATGAGGAAGTGTCATGACAGTTCGGATTGATGTGCGAGACGGTGCCAACCGAGAGCGCGCACTAACGGTCGCACTGTCAACAGTTCGCCGTGGCGGAATTGCGGTAGTGCCAACTGAATCGATGTATGCCTTGGTGACAGATGCATTCAGTCCACGTGGTACTCGTGCCTTGCGCGATCACAAGGGTTTGCAAGCCACTGTCCCCTTAAGTGTTCTAGTGCCGAGCGCCAATACTGTGACAGGCATCGCGCACAGAGTTCCAAGTGGCGCAAAGGACCTGATGAACGCGTTTTGGCCCGGTGAACTCACGATCCTGCTTCGCGCGGGAACGACATTAGCGTGGGACCACCCACCAGGTGCTCCACTTGCTGTTCGAATGCCGATTCACCCACTCGCACTCGCGGTGCTTCAGGTCACAGGCCCGCTAGCGTCTACAGCCGCAAACCAGCAAGGACAACCTTCTATCTCACAGGCAGCGGAGCTAGATGCTTTGGAACTGGACGAGATTTCCGTCATCCTGGACGCCGGCGATCTATCCGGCGGCATGGGAGTCGACGGGGGTTCAGGGGCATCGGAAAATCGCATTATTAGTGCGCTGAGCACGGTCGTCGACTATTCAACCGATACCCCCACCATCGCCAGGGAAGGCAAAGTCAGAACCGAAGCACTATGCCGTGTAGTGCCGGAACTGTCGCCGCCTAGGTCAACGCGCGAGGACGATCGAGTCCAATAGGGTTAGGGACTGTGTGCATTAGGGTGAGCGGCGCCTTTTTGAACATCGACAACGATAGAGGGTGACATGGTTTTCTGGGGTCCAGATTTTTCCGAACTTGAACAAGAAGATCCGGAAATTGCCGGCATTATTATTTCTGAACTTGAGCGGGCAAGAAGCGGTTTGCAACTGATTGCTAGCGAGAACTTCACATCCCCTGCCGTGCTCGCAGCTTTAGGTTCGACCTTGAGCAACAAGTATGCCGAGGGCTATCCGGGAAAGCGCTACTACGGCGGATGTTCTGAAGTCGACAAGGCCGAAATCTTGGGCATTGAGCGGGCCAAAGAATTATTTGGTGCTGAGCATGCCAACCTGCAGCCCCATTCGGGTGCGAGTGCAAACATCGCTGCCTATGGCGCATTTGTCGCTCCGGGCGACACTGTGCTGGCCATGAGTTTGCCCCACGGGGGACACCTCACCCACGGTTCGTCCGTGAACTTCTCAGGCAAGTGGTTCAACGTTGTTTCCTATGGTGTGCGCCAAGACAATGACTTAATTGATATGGATGAAGTACGCAAAATTGCCCATGAGCACAAACCAAAAATGATTATTTGTGGGGCAACCGCATACCCGCGGCTCATTGATTTCGCCGGCTTCAGAGCAATCGCCGATGAAGTCGGTGCAATTTTAATGGTCGATGCCGCGCATTTCATCGGACTTGTTGCGGGGAAAGCGATCCCCAGCCCGGTTCCCTACGCCGATGTTGTCGCATTTACAACTCACAAAGTCTTAAGGGGCCCTCGCGGCGGCATGTTGCTGTGCAAGGCCGAACATGCTGCGAAAATCGATAAGGCTGTATTCCCCATGATGCAAGGTGGTCCACTCATGCATGCGGTTGCTGGTAAAGCAGTGGCGCTCAAAGAGGCGAGCACCCCTGCGTATCAGGAGTATGCAGCGCAGGTGATTCGCAATGCGCAGGCACTTACGGCAGGTTTGGCCGAGCGCGGCATGCGACCTGTCAGTGGCGGAACAGATACCCATCTGGCTTTGATCGACGTCACGAGCACTGGCGTAACAGGTGCTGAGGCCGAGAAGCGATGTGATGCTGGGCGAATAACGCTGAATAAGAACGCCATCCCATTCGACACCGCTCCACCATCGGTTGCATCGGGAATTCGGGTGGGAACACCATCAGTGACGACTCAAGGTATGGGTATCGAGCAAATGGAGATAATTGCTGATCTCATTGATCGGTCTGTGCGTTCTGATCAGCCATCCGAACACGCCAAGGTTGCTGCCGAAACAAACGCCTTGGTCGCGGACTTTCCTGCGTATGCTCGAGACAAGAGCAACAACTGACCTAGCCCCAGATACGGGGAGTGCACGCATGAGGAGGTGATTGAAGTCCATGAGGGAATACCTTTTGTGCTTATTCGCCGCGGCTGCGGTCACCTACCTGTTGACACCTCCGGTCCGGGCGCTGGCCTTGAAATGGGGGATCATGGCTCCCGTTCGAGATCGTGACGTCCATGACACTCCGACACCCCGCCTTGGTGGCTTGGCCATGGTGGGAGGACTTCTCACCGGCCTATTACTGGCCAGCAAACTGCCCATGATGAGCTCAGTCTTTGATGGTTCGCAAACAGTCGTGGCACTGCTCTCTGGTGTTGCGATCATCGTCATTTTAGGAATCGTCGACGACAAATGGGGCTTGGATGCCCCAACCAAACTTGCGGGTCAAGTCTTGGCCGCGGGAGTCATGGCATTTCAGGGGATCGCCATCATCTGGCTTCCTTTTGGTGGAACATTTGTTCTTGATCCGCTCACGAGTGTTTTATTCACGGTGATTATTGTCTTGGTCAGTATTAACGCGATTAATTTTGTTGATGGACTAGATGGCTTGGCCGCTGGAATTGTCACCGTAGCGGCCGGTGCATTCTTTGTTTACGCTTACCTACTTTCTGTTGATCTTGGTTTGGAACGGGCAACATTGGCAACCTTGATCAGTGTGCTCCTTGTGGGTATGGGAATTGGATTTTTGCCCAATAACCTGTTTCCGGCACGCATTTTCATGGGGGACACGGGATCCATGCTTTTGGGGCTGCTGCTCGCTGCAGCAACGATCACTTTGTCAGGTCAGGTCGACCCCAGCGCCTTGAGCGGCGGGGTGTTCTTCCCGGCGCTGCTTCCAGTATTGCTACCACTCGCGGTTATGGCGATACCGCTAGTCGATCTATTCTTGGCGGTTGTTCGACGTACTCGCGCTGGCCGCAATCCATTTGCCCCCGATAAGCAGCACCTGCACCACAGGCTCCTTGAAATGGGTCATTCACAGCGTCGAGCGGTATTCCTAATGTACGCCGTGACTGCATTAATTTCAGGTGCAGCGCTGGCAGTTGCATTCTTTCCGCTGCCTTATGCGGTCGTTGGCACCACGATTGGCGTGGTGATCGTTATTGCTTTGGTGCGCAAAGCTCCGGGCGACCGAGCAGTGCGAGGTATATCACCTTTTGTCGATCGCACGGGCTGATACGACTTCAGCATTCATGGGGTAACGTGTTCCATACACGGTCGATATGAAATAGCGAAGGTCACTCATAGCGACTTCCCAAAAAGTAGAGACTTCACAAAAAAACATGACATGTCATTGATATGAACCGAACACGAGGATAAGTGAGCATGCCGAAAGAGCGCACGATTGACGCACTGGTGTTGCGTCGTGCGGGCATTGGTGCTGTTGTTGCTGGTGGTGTTGTTGTGGTGATTTCCTCCTGGGTCGGAGGAAGTTCGGCGGCAATTGGAGCGGTACTCGGAACAGCACTTGTTGTCGCATTTTTCTCAGTCGGCCAGGTGGCATTGGGTGCAGTCCTGCGATCTAATCCGCAAATGGCCCTCACCATGGCCTTGACACTGTACCTCGTCAAAATCGGTGTGCTCTTGTTGATCATCGTGCTATTTGCTGACACAACAGCCTTTGATACCAAGGCTTTTGCTGCCGCGATCCTGACAGGAACCTTAGTATGGACCTTGCTTGAAGTATGGATTTTTGGCACCACAAAAGTGCTCTATGTCGATCCTGCAGCGGGGGCATCCGTGTCGTCGGAGGGTGAGCGCAAATGAGTCTTCCCGAGTCTCAACCCGAGATCCCGGCGTATGAGCCGCGGTGGTACCGTTCGCGCGCGCAATCCATTACGGGCAGCACACACCAACGTGTGGTGCCCAGCATGGATAACACCGCGTGGATCATTTCCAGCAGATTGATCGCTGGGCTTGTGCTCTACGCGGGACTCGGATGGGTCGCGTCACTGTGGCTCGGGAATCGGGCAGCATTGATGGCCGTCGGGGCGCTGGTAGGGCTGGGACTTTCGTACTACCTCATTTTCACCGGGCTTGCTCGAGAGAATAAGGCAATGCGAGACAGCGGCTCCGCTGGTAAAGCGTGGGCACGGAAAACTGGTTCAGCATTGTCAGGCACGACTAACACTGATAACACTGTTAAGACTGAAGGGGTTCGTTGATGACCTACGGCGTCCTCGCCTCCGGCGGACCGAATTGTCACCTTTTCTCGGGTTGCGGCTTTCCCGCCCCAGGGGCTGAGATCTTTCAATTTGATGCGATTTTGTCGTTCAGCATTGGTTCACTGCAGTTCAATATCTCAAAAGTTACCTTTTTACTTTTTCTGGCCGTCGTCTTGATCCTCGGCTTCTTTGGTTACGCATTTCGCAAGCCCAAATTGGTTCCTCGGGGCGCGCAAAGCGTAGGAGAGATGGGCTATCTCTTCATCCGCGATGGCATTGTTCGCGAAACCATTGGCAAGGGCGGAGATAAATTCATCCCATTCCTGTTCACCTTCTTCTTCATGGTCTGGATTCTCAACTTCTGGGGAATCGTCCCAGGGGCACAGATCCCTGTGACATCAATCTTCGCGATTCCCGTGGCTTTCGCGGTCATCGTCTACCTACTCTGGGTGCCGTTGGGCATGATCAAGCAGGGTCCGATTGGATTTTTCAAGAACATCATGTTCCCTCCCGGTGTGCCCAAGGCCATGTATGTCCTTCTTACGCCCATTGAACTGATCTCGAACCTACTTGTTAGGCCGTTCACGCACGCGGTTCGTCTGTTTGCCAACATGTTTGCCGGTCACCTTTTGCTCGCTACTTTCAGCGTTGCCGCGTTCTACCTACTGAGTTTCAGTGTTATTGGACTTTTGGGATCGGCTGCAAGTTTTGGCCTTTCCATTCTTCTCACAGGGTTTGAAGCTTTCATCCAAGGGCTTCAGGCTTATATCTTCACTCTGCTCGCTGCTGTATACATTGGTAGCGCGCTGCACGCTGAGCATTAAGCCGTAATCACTTTCTTGCGGTCCCTACAAATGAATAGATAACCACTAATCACCAGACCGACAGATGTCGGTGCGGAATGAAAAGGAAACGATATGTCGCTTCTCGCGGAACTCACCGGTTCCATTGGATCCATCGGCTACGGTCTCGCAGCTATTGGTCCTGGTATCGGTATCGGAATCATCTTCGGTCAAGGCGTACAAGCCATTGCCCGCCAACCCGAGGCATATGGTGTTATTCGCCAGAACATGCTCCTCGGTTTCGCACTCGCTGAAGCCCTTGCACTCATCGGCTTTGTTGTTCCCTTCGTATTCGGACCGTGATCTCCCGCATACTTTTGCGGAAATAGGGCTCTGAGGGAAAAGAAAGGTTCATATGAACGTGTTAACCGCAGTCCTCGCCGCTGGCGAGGCAGGCGAGGAGATGCCATCGGTACTTGCCGTACCCGTTGATGAATTCATCATTGGCCTCATAGCGTTCCTGATCGTTTTCGGTGGGTTGGCCAAGTTTGCCCTCCCCAAGATCAAGGAGACGCTCGATGAGCGTGCCAACTTGATCGAGGGGGGCCTTGAGCGTGCCAGCATCGCTGAGGCCGAAGCAGCTGAGGTTCTTGTTCAATACAAGACTCAACTGGCGGGTGCACGTGAGGAAGCCTCAGGAATTCGTACTCAGGCGCAAGCCGACCGAACGGCCATTATCGAGGAAGCGCGAAGTGAAGCACGTACGGCCGCGGCAAGTGTCACCGCAGCGGCGGAGGCATCCATGGCTGCCGAACGTGCGCAAGCTGTTTCTGCCTTGACCAAGCAGGTTGGCGAGTTGGCAATCACCTTGGCTGACAAAATAGTTGGTGAGACGCTCGCTGATGACGCGCGCGTCCGAGCAACGGTAGATGCATTCATTGCAGATCTCGAGGGAGCGCGCTAATGCTGGGCTCAAGCCGCGAGGCACTCGCAACATGCAGGGAGTTTTTGGATACACAGCGTGATGCGGCTGATTTCAGCAGCATCGCGGGGCAGTTGTATTCCGTAGCTGAACTGCTTGATAGTGAGCAAGTGCTTCGAGCGGCGCTTGCGGACTCCGGTCAGTTGACCGCCGTCCGTGAGAGTTTGGCAAAGGATGTCTTCTCATCTCGGGTGAGTCCGCTGGCTCTTCAGGTCGTCCTTTTGACTGCTGTTCAACGGTGGTCTGACGACATGGACCTAGTTCTGGGCATTGAGCAGTTGGCGGAACAAGCCGTTCTGACCATGGCGCAGAATGATGGCTCACTCGATGCCACCGAGGAAGAACTCTTCATGTTCGGCCGTGCCGTCGACGGATCTGCAGATCTACAGATGGCGCTAACAAATCCGGCGAACTCAGCAGAGGTTAAGGGCAATATCGTGCGCGATCTCCTCGGAACAAAGGGGACTGCGGCTACGGTGGCGCTGCTGGAATATTCCATCAGCCACCTTCATGGCCGCCGCATTGACACTGTGGTTGACCATCTCGGTGAAATGGCGGCAAGTCAGCGTGAGCGCGTTGTGGCGGAGGTTCGTGTTGCAGTCGAATTGACGTCCGAGCAACATGATCGTCTGGCACGTGCGCTGTCGGCCCTTAAGGGCAGGACAGTGCGTCTCAACGTCGCGATCGATCCAAGTGTTCTCGGTGGAGTGCACGTGAGTATCGGTGAAGAAGTCATTGATGGAACAGTGGCTTCACGACTCGAGCAAGCCCGCAGAGCCGTTCTCGGTTAGGCACAAGATATGTACGACCCACAACTTAATTGCAAGTACCAAAAACAAACTAAAACCATTGCCGCGCTGCGGCCCGATACAGAGAGCAGGACACCATGACGGAGCTGACGATCCGACCGGAAGAAATCCGGGATGCGATCGAGCGGAACGTCGCGGCGTACTCGCCGACAACCGCCCGAGAAGAAATTGGCCGTGTAATTGAGACCGGAGACGGCATTGCCCGTGTTGAAGGTCTGCATTCGGCCATGACCAACGAACTACTGGAGTTCGAAGGGGGGCTGCTAGGTATTGCACTGAACCTCGATATCCGTGAGATCGGTTGCGTGCTTTTGGGTGATGGTTCGCACATCGCTGAAGGCCAGGCTGTTCGCCGGACGGGCGAGGTCCTCTCCGTGCCAGTGGGTGACGCATTCCTAGGCCGCGTCGTGGACCCACTGGGTAACCCCATTGATGGTTTAGGTCCCATTGCGGCAGATGCGCGCCGAGCGCTTGAAGTTCAGGCGCCGACTGTCGTTGAACGCCAACCGGTGACCGAGCCAATGTTGACAGGCATTAAGGCGATTGACGCAATGACGGCTATCGGTCGTGGACAGCGCCAGCTAATTATTGGTGACCGCCAAACCGGTAAGACTGCGGTGTGCATTGACACGATCATTAACCAGAAAGAGAACTGGGAGTCCGGCGATCCTGACAAGCAGATCCGTTGCATCTATGTCGCCATCGGCCAGAAAGGTTCGACCATCGCATCTGTCAAGGGTGCATTGGAAGAATACGGCGCACTCGAGTACACAACGATCGTTGCAGCGCCTGCATCTGACCCTGCAGGCTTTAAGTACTTGGCTCCCTACACGGGTTCGGCTATTGGGCAGCACTGGATGTATCAGGGTAAGCATGTACTGATTGTTTTTGATGATCTTTCCAAGCAAGCAGATGCCTACCGCGCAGTTTCCCTCTTGCTGCGCCGCCCACCGGGTCGTGAGGCTTACCCTGGTGACGTCTTCTACTTACACTCCCGTTTGCTTGAGCGTTGTGCAAAGCTCTCTGACGAAATGGGCGGCGGATCCATGACGGGTCTTCCCATCATTGAGACCAAGGCAAATGACGTGTCGGCGTTCATTCCGACCAACGTTATTTCGATCACCGACGGGCAGTGCTTCCTGGAATCGGATCTGTTCAACTCGGGTGTTCGCCCAGCAATCAACGTGGGTATTTCGGTGTCTCGCGTGGGTGGATCCGCCCAGCCCAAGGCCATGAAGAAGGTCGCTGGTCGCTTGCGTTTGTCTCTGGCCCAGTACCGCGAACTGGAGGCGTTTGCTGCGTTTGGTTCCGATCTCGATGCTGCATCCAAAGCCCAGCTTGAGCGTGGTTCACGTCTGGTCGAGCTGCTCAAGCAGCCTCAATACCAGCCGCAGGCTATGGAGCGCGAAGTTGTGTCCGTGTGGTCGGGAACCACGGGTCAACTCGATGACGTCCCCGTTGAGGACATTCGTCGTTTTGACTCCGAATTCCTGGACTATGTTGATCGTTCGGCACCTGGCGTGTTTGAAGCAATTCGTAACACATCCGACCTGTCTGACGACACCGTGAGTGTCATGGAGAAGTCGATAGCCGAGTTCAAGAAGCAGTTCACAACCAGCTCGGGTGAACTACTTGTTAACGATGAACCGGTTGCGGCACTCGCAGACGAAGAAATCGATCCCACCCAAATCAAGCGGGCTGTTCGAGGCTGACATGGGTGCTCAACTGCGGGTCTATCGGCGCCGAATTCGTTCGGTTCAGGCGACCAAGAAAATCACGAAAGCAATGGAGCTCATTGCTTCGGCGCGTATCGTTAAAGCGCAGAATCGTTTGCACGCATCCATGCCCTACCTCACGCAATTGGTTGACGCGGTCTCCGCTGCAGCCAGCCATGCCAGCGATGTGTCCAAGCATCCGCTGACCGCGCAGGCTGAGAATCAGGTCCGTGCGGCAGTCCTTGTGATCACTGCTGACCGCGGTCTTGCTGGCGCTTATTCTTCGAACTCCATCAAAGAAGCTGAAGCGCTAACTCGCAACCTCGATGCCAAGGGCATGAAAGTTGTCCCCTATGTCGTTGGCCGTAAGGGTGTGTCTTTCTACCGATTCCGCAATCGCGTCATGGGCGGTGAATACGTTGGTTTTACCGATCAACCCACCTACGCACACGCCAAGGAGATCGGGGAGGACCTGTTAAAAGCCTTCATGACTCCCACGGCAGAGGGTGGAGTCGATGAAATCCATGTGGTGTACACGAACTTCATCAACATGGCGAGCCAAGAGACAAAGGTCCGTCGGATTCTGCCGCTTGAGGTAGTCGATGAAGTCATGGATAAGAGCGATGATGGTGGAAAGAACAACCCATTCCCGCTCTATGAATTCGAACCTGGCCCCGAAGAAGTGCTCGATGCTTTACTCCCTCGCTATGTAGAGCAAATGGTGTACCTGTCACTGCTCACATCTGCGGCATCGGAGCACGCAGCGCGCAGGAGGGCTATGAAGTCAGCAACCGATAACGCTGAGGAATTGATTCGATCACTGACTCGCGCCGCTAACGCAGCTCGCCAAGCCGAAATCACCCAAGAAATCAGTGAAATTGTCGGTGGAGCCGACGCACTATCCGCTTAAAAAACCGAAAACTAGAAAACCTATAAATAGCAAACGATCGTCCGAGAGAAGGAACCACAATGACTGCAGTAGCCGAAACCGCCACCGGAGTTGGACGCGTAGCACGTGTCACAGGCCCCGTTGTGGACGTGGAGTTCCCCGTTGAAGCAATGCCGGCGCTGTACAACGCATTGAACGTTGACGTCAGCTTTGACCAAGGCGATGAGGGTGGCGGCAAGCACATGCTGGTCCTCGAAGTTGCCCAGCACATCGGTGACAACATGGTGCGTGCAATCTCCATGCAGCCGACCGATGGCCTGGTCCGTGGCGCTCCCGTGCGCGATACCGGCAACGCGATCATGGTCCCGGTTGGCGATGTCACCAAAGGCCATGTGTGGAACACACTGGGTGAGCCACTCGACGTCAAGGCGTCAGATCTCGACATCAAAGAGCGTTGGAGCATCCACCGTCAGGCTCCATCCTTTGACCAGTTGGAGTCCAAGACTGAGGTCTTCAATACGGGTATCAAGGTCATTGACCTGCTCACCCCATACGTCAAGGGTGGAAAAATTGGCCTCTTCGGTGGAGCAGGTGTGGGAAAGACTGTTCTCATCCAGGAAATGATCTACCGAGTCGCTGAAAACTTTGGTGGTGTGTCTGTATTCGCAGGCGTTGGAGAGCGCACCCGTGAGGGTAACGACCTCTTCTTGGAAATGACAGAATCAGGCGTTATTTCCAAGACGGCACTCGTGTTCGGACAGATGGATGAGCCACCCGGCACGCGTTTGCGGGTTGCACTCACTGCGCTGACCATGGCCGAGTATTTCCGTGATGTGCAAAAGCAGGACGTGTTGTTGTTCATTGACAATATTTTCCGCTTTACTCAGGCAGGTTCTGAGGTATCGACCCTCCTCGGTCGCATGCCTTCAGCCGTGGGTTACCAGCCGACTCTGGCTGACGAAATGGGCGTGTTGCAAGAGCGCATTACCTCTACGCGTGGTCACTCGATTACGTCCCTTCAAGCCATTTACGTCCCAGCTGATGACTTGACCGACCCTGCACCAGCAACGACTTTTGCTCACCTTGATGCAACAACCGTTCTGAGCCGCCCAATTTCTGAGAAGGGTATTTACCCTGCTGTGGATCCCTTGGACTCCAACTCGCGAATCCTGGACCCTCGTTATGTTGGTGAGGAGCACTACCGCGTGGCGGCTCGTGTCAAGGAGATTCTCCAGCGCTACAAGGACCTCCAGGACATTATTGCGATCCTCGGTATCGATGAACTCTCTGAGGAAGACCGTGTTCTTGTGGGTCGTGCTCGCCGCATTGAGCGCTTCCTCTCCCAGAACATGTTCGTGGCTGAGGCCTTCACCGGCCAGCCAGGCTCATTCGTTCCCGTCGAAGAAACAATTGCATCCTTCGATGCCCTCACCAAGGGCGATTACGATCACCTTCCTGAGCAGGCTTTCTTCATGTGTGGTGGCATCGAAGATGTTGAGAAGAACGCGGCTGCATTGGCAAAGGACAGCTAAATGGCTGATCAACTCGAAGTTGCGGTTGTTTCCGCTGAGCGCTCATTGTGGTCTGGGAAGGCCAAGAGCGTATCGGCGAAGACACCCGAAGGTGATGTCGGAATTCTTCGCGGACACGAGCCGATGCTCGCTCTCCTAGTGGAAGCACCCCTTCGCATTGAGTTAGAAGATGGAACCAAGATCTTTGTCGCGGTTCACGGGGGATTCTTCTCAGTGGACAGCGATAAAGTCAATGTCATCGCCGAGACCGCGGAACTTGCAGAGGAAGTTGATCTCGAACGTGCTCAGGCCGCGTTAGCGCGAGCCAAGTCCGAAGCCGATGAGCAGGATTTATCAGCCCTCCGCCGCGCTGAAACTCGAATTCAGGTTGCTGGTGTCGCCAAGGGAGTTCGCTCGTAGTTTGCCCGAAAACCTGTTCCTAACTCTGGGTTTTTTGAACTGCCCCCGGTGCCCATAGGACATCGCCTCCGTTGTCCTTGTTGGACACTCGGGCGAGGATGAACAGTAAATCGCTCAACCTATTTAAATAGGTAGCAGTCAACGGATTCATTCCACCGTGATACGCATCTAGCGCTGCCCAGGTTGAACGTTCAGCACGCCTCGTGACCGTTCGGGCCACATGCAGGTGTGCCGCGGTCATGGTCCCACCCGGAAGTACGAAGGACCGCAGTGGTTCAAGAAGTGCGTTGTAGCCATCACAGGCCTTCTCGAGTCGCTCGATATAGGGATCGCGTACTCGGAGTGCAACGGTGGCACCGTCGTCATCCTCTCCATCTTTAACGGGTGTGCATAAATCCGCGCCGACATCGAAGAGGTCATTCTGAATAGAAATCAGAAGTTCAATTACCTCTTGCTCGAGCTCACCCGTGTTGGTCGCGCTGCTAACAACCATCCCAATTGTGCAGTTGGCTTCATCAACATCGGCATATGCCTTCAATCGTGGGTCATTTTTGCCAGTTCGACTCATGTCACCGAGTGAGGTGGTGCCGTCGTCGCCGGTTCGGGTGTAAATACGCGTGAGGTTGACCATGAATAGGACTCTATCGGCACTTGGGCATTTTGGCTTCCCTACTATGCGCAGGTGGAGTTTTTTAGAGTTGTGGGAACAAGCCGGCTCAGCGGGACTGTCAATGTCCCTGGGGCGAAGAACTCTGTCTTGAAATTGATGGCGGCCACACTCTTGGCGCCAGGAACCTCCACACTGACCAACGTCCCTGAAATCGAAGATGTCACGATCATGGCTGAGTTGCTACGTAGGCTCGGCTGCGAGGTCACTCAGGCCGAGGGTGTTGTGACCATTACTGTCCCCGATAGACCTGACCATCGGGCTGATTACGACCTAGTGCGGAAAATGCGAGCCTCAATATGCGTACTTGGCCCACTCATCGCTCGATGCGGTGCCGCCGATGTAGCAGTGCCGGGTGGCGACAACATTGGTTCTCGTGGACTAGACATGCATGTTGACGGCCTGCGACGCATGGGGGCACAGGTCAGCAACGAGCATGGCTATTTGCTTGCTGAGGCCTCTCAACTCAATGGGGCAAACGTGTTTCTTGACTTCCCCAGCGTTGGAGCAACGGAAACACTCGTCATGGCCGCGGTGACAGCGCAGGGTGTCAGCATCTTGGAAAACGTTGCACGCGAGCCTGAGATTATTGATATTTGCCACATGCTGAATGAAATGGGCGCTGATATTGGGGGCATTGGAACATCTACGTTGACCATAAGCGGGGTCGCAGCGCTGAATCCGGTTTCTCATCGTGTTGTCTCTGACCGAATAGTGGCAGGAACCTGGGCGGTGGCGGCGGCCATGACAGGCGGAGACATCACAATCAACGGCGTGAATCCGATCCATCTTGATGTGCCGTTGGACAAACTGAAAACTGCGGGAGCAACGATTGAGCGCCGCGAGGATTCCTTCCGGGTGCACATGTCGCAGCGCCCACAAGCCGTCGACATTGTCACACTGCCTTATCCCGGCTTCCCCACAGATTTACAGCCTCAATTCATCGCAATGAACGCCATTTCGCACGGCGCAGCATTGGTGACAGAGAATCTATTCGAAGCGCGATTTAGGTTTGTTCAAGAGTTGGCGCGATTGGGGGCCGATGTCCGCACCGATGGCCATCACGCATTGATTCGAGGCAGGGCCGAACTCTCAGGTGCCCCGGTGGAGGCGACGGATATCCGGGCAGGAGCGGGCCTTGTTCTCGCGGGACTCGTCGCACAAGGAGAAACCTTCGTGTACGGAGCTGAGCACATTGATCGCGGATACGCGGGGTTTGTGTCCGTTTTGACCGATCTTGGAGCCCAGATCAGCCGGATAACAGACTAAGGGCCCGCTCCTGATCATTTGGCCACACCATGACTCGAGGCCCTTCAAGGGTCTGAGCGAGGTTTGCTTTGATCCCATTGTCCTCGAGTTTGCGGCGAAGCATTTCCCCATCGATGTATGAGCCAGGGGTTGCCACACACACGAGCAAGCCGTACTCGTCAACGGTGCCGGCTCGCGGTGCGGGTGCGACGACAGAAGATCCTCTGGCATAGGCCCAGCGAAGCACAAGGACCATTGCGCCAATGCCGAGTAGGGCAATGATCGGACCGAAAATATAGGAAAAACTATTGCCTATTTGCACAGGCCCCATTTTCGCCGAGAAAGGTAATCTTGGCGACTTTTGAACGGTAGGCCCTGCTCATGTCCACGAGATTCGCTACCCTTCCCAGATGGTGGACTCACCCTGGATTATGCGGACCTACGCGGGTCACTCCTCAGCCAAGGAGTCCAATGCCCTTTTTCTGAGAAACCTTGCCAAAGGGCAGACGGGCCTATCTATCGCTTTTGATTTGCCGACCCAAACTGGTCATGACCCTGATGACTCCATGTCTCGTGGCGAAGTGGGCAAGGTCGGTGTCTCGATTGCGTCGATCGAGGACATGCGGCAACTCTTTGCTGACATTGATTTAGCCACCATGAACACGTCCATGACCATCAATGCAACGGCCGTGTGGCTTTACGCGTTATACCTTGCTGTAGCTGATGAACAAGGCACAGCGCGCGAGCAACTTTCGGGTACCACCCAGAACGACATTATTAAGGAGTACCTCTCTAGGGGAACCTACGTATTTCCGCCTGCACCCTCCCTTGACCTTGCAACTGATCTCGTTGCATTCTCAGTTGAGAACACACCCAAGTGGAATCCCATCAATATATGCAGTTACCACCTCCAGGAAGCGGGAGCGACTCCCGTTCAAGAGGTGGCTTTTGCGCTCGCAACGGCGATTGCAGTCTTGGATTCGGTACGCGAGAAAACTGATGTCGAGTTTACGCAGGTTGTTTCACGCATTTCATTTTTTGTCAACGCAGGGGTGCGTTTCATCGAGGAGATGTGCAAAATGAAAGCGTTCGCGCGCCTGTGGGAAGAGTTGCTGATCAGTCGCTATGGAGTCACAGATTCCAAGGCGCGCAGATTCCGCTATGGCGTCCAAGTGAACTCACTGGGTTTGACCGAGGCGCAACCTGAAAACAACGTTCAAAGAATAATGTTGGAAATGTTGGCTGTCACTTTGGCCAAAGATGCTCGTGCTAGGGCTGTTCAGTTGCCGGCGTGGAATGAAGCCATGGGGCTGCCTCGACCATGGGACCAGCAGTGGTCGCTTCGCATGCAGCAAGTGTTGGCACTTGAAAGTGACCTTCTAGAGTATGACGATATCTTTGCAGGCTCAACGGTGATCGAAGCAAAAGTAGATCAGATGATGACCAGTATGCAGGCCGAACTCGATCATATTCTTGAGCTTGGGGGAGTCGTTGCGACTCTCGAATCGGGATACTTGAAAGGTTCGCTTGTTGCCTCGCATGCGCAGCGTCGTGCTGATATTGAATCGGGCGCGTTACCGATAGTTGGTGTCAATGTGCACACCAACTCTGAAAAAAGTCCACTCACAGATTCGGTTGAGTCCACGATCTTCGTGGTCGATCAAACTGTTGAACAAGATCGTATCTCTGAGGTGCAGGAATGGAAACGCATGCGTGACCCGAAAGGTGTGGCAACTGCGATCGCTCTCCTGGAGATCGCTGCTGAGACGGGTCGGGGAATTGTTGAGGCAAGCATTGGCGCGGCCAAGGCAGGCGTGACAACAGGTGAGTGGTCCGCCGTAATGAGGGCTGTTTTGGGTGAATACCGCGCACCCACGGGAGTGAGCGACTCGGTGATACATGACTCCGAGGAAATCAGAAAAGTTCGGGAACGTGTTGCAATGATCTCAAACAATCGCGCTGCCCCGCTTCGCATGCTGGTGGGCAAGCCTGGACTCGATGGGCACTCCAATGGCGCAGAACAAATTGCGGTTCGTGCCAGAGACTGTGGTTTTGAGGTCATTTACCAAGGCATTCGACTCTCCCCGCAGGACATCGTCTCGGCTGCCATCGCTGAGGATGTAGATGTCATAGGCCTTTCGATTCTCTCCGGGTCCCATCGCACCCTGGTGCAGGAAATCCTTGAGAAGCTTCAGGATTCCGATGCCGGTGACATTCCCGTCGTGGTGGGAGGGATCATTCCGCCTGAAGACGCGCAATGGCTTCTTGAGCAAGGAGTGAGAGCTGTTTTCACTCCACGAGATTATGACGCAACCCAGATCATGAACACAATCGTCGATGTGATTGACGCATGAGGCTTGTCATTGCCCATTGCTCAGCTCAATACGACGGTAGATTGAGCGCTCACCTGCCTCCAGCGACCAGACTGTTGGTGTTCAAAGCAGATGGCTCCGTGCTCATTCACTCAGATGGTGGTTCATACAAGCCTCTCAACTGGATGAGCCCACCGTGCTCCGTGCATGAAAACCCTGATGGTGGTGAGCACGGAATGGGTGAATTTGTAGTAACGAATAAAGCAGGGGAAGTACTAACAATCACTATCCATGAATGTCATAGTGATTCAACGCATGAATTAGGGCAAGATCCCGGTTTAATCAAAGATGGTGTGGAAGCGCATCTGCAAAAACTTTTGGCCGAGAATCTGGGCGCATTGGGTGACGGATATTCATTGATCCGTCGGGAGTATCCAACGGCCATTGGGCCGGTTGATCTACTGGTTAAAGATCCGCAGGGGTCAACCGTCGCTATTGAAATTAAGCGCAGGGGCGAAATCGATGGAGTTGAGCAGCTCACCCGGTACCTCGAACTTCTCAATCGCGATCCATTGATAGCCCCAGTCGCAGGTGTTTTCGCGGCCCAGGAGATTAAGCCACAAGCACGGACTTTGGCAACTGATCGTGGAATTGTCTGTCTCACACTTGACTATGAAGCGATGAAAGGTACCGATGACTCGTCGTCACGATTGTTTTGATTTCAGCCCAAATGAGAGAGGTAGTCGGTATGTCTGAGAGTGCAAATGCCAATGAGGCAGGCATCGTCACGGTCGGGGTTGTGGGCCTCGGAACCATGGGGTCGGGAATCATCGAGGTCGTTGCCCGTCACGGCTATCGCGTGATCGGAGTCGACGTTAATGTTGACGGGGTCGAGCGCGCTCGTGAGCGAATTGAAGGCTCCATGGCCAGGGGTTTGGCCAGAGGCAAATTGACTCAGGATCAGATAAATGAAACCAACGCAGGGATCACACTTACTGTCGACATCGGTGAATTGGCGCAGTGTGATCTAGTCATCGAAGCAATCACTGAAGACCTCGAAGCTAAGAGAGTTATTTTTCAGCAGCTGGATGCGCTCCTACCCGCTCATGCAATTTTGGCCACTAATACATCTGCATTGTCAGTGACCGATATATCCGTCTCGACGGAACGCCCAAGTCGTGTGGTCGGGCTGCATTTCTTCAACCCTGCTACGGTCCAGCGTTTTGTTGAAGTGATTCAAACTGTCACTACGGATCCAGCGGTTGTTGCTGCTGTAGTCGCTTTCGTTGAATCCCTTGAAAAGGAACCAGTGGTTGTGGGCGACAGGGCGGGATTTATTGCAAATGCTCTTCTGTTCGGTTACCTCAATCAAGCGGTCACCATGTACGAACAAAAATATGCATCGCGTGAGGATATTGATGCTGCAATGAAACTTGGATGCGGCTTGCCCATGGGCCCCCTTGCACTCCTTGACCTCATTGGGCTCGATACGTCATTACAAATCCTTGACACCATGTATCACCAGAGTAGAAATCGCCTCCATGCTCCTGCTGCGCTACTCAAACATATGGTGTCGGCAGGACTGCTTGGGCGAAAGTCTGCACACGGGTTTTATACCTACGAGGGCGCAAATACACCGGTCATGATTCCTGATTCTCTGACTCCCGTGCCTGACAAGACTTCCGCGACAATTGCCATTAAGAAGGTTGCGGTCTTTGGTTCTGGCACAATGGCAACGGGAATTGTCTCTGTTTTCGCCACCGCAGGTATTCCCGTAACGGCTGTAACTCGCAGTCCTGAAAAATCAGCCAAAGTAGTCGCGGATCTGACCAAGTCATGGGACAAACTCGTGAGTAAAGGAAAGATAGATCAAGAACGTGCTGACAATTATCGTGCGAATGTTTCGACGGCTGAGGACGCTACGCAAGTTGAAGCGGATCTGGTTATTGAGGCAATCGCTGAGGATCTCGAATTAAAACTTGAACTCTTTCGTTCCATTGATTCGCAGTTCGGCCCCGAAGTCATTTTTGCCACCACAACCTCGAGCCTGCCGGTTATCGAGCTGGCCGCGGCCACAAGCCGTCCTGAGCGCTTCCTTGGGATCCACTTTTTCAACCCAGCACCTGTCATGAAATTGGTAGAAATTGTGAGCACCGTGGTGACGGACCCGAAGGTGATTTCCTCATCCACTCAACTGATCACACAGGTGGGCAAGACCGCAGTTCAGTGCTCGGACCGCGCAGGATTCATAGTAAATGCTTTGCTCTTTCCGTACCTCAACAATGCGATCACGATGGCCGCACAAAACTATGCATCGCAAGACGACATTGACCGCGCCATGAAATTGGGCTGCGGGTATCCCATGGGCCCATTCGAGTTACTGGATGTTGTCGGGCTCGATGTTTCACTTGCGATCATCAACACCCTGCTGCGCGAATTCCGTGAGCCAGGATTTGCACCCGATCCACAACTCGAGCACTTGGTCACTGCGGGATACCTAGGGCGTAAAGTGGGACGCGGTTTTCGCACATTCGAATAAGGAGCATGATGGGCAGGAAAAATAAGCGTGTGGAACACGCTCCGCGCCCAATCGGAGGAAACTCCACGGAGACGGAGAGTCATTCGGACGGCGAGTGGCATGTTCGCAAACTCACTGGCTCCTCAGCCACCAAGACTTATCGCTGTCCAGGATGCGATCAGGAAATCCGACCTGCGACTCCGCATATTGTCGCCTGGCCAGCCGATATTCCCCAGGGTGCAGATGAACGCCGTCATTGGCATACCCCCTGCTGGGGCAAGCGCCTGCACAGAGGGCCGCGAGGATAGAAACCTGTGAGTGTAATTTCAGCTAATTCAGTTTTACCGGCAACTCGGTTTGATATTGAGTTAATGACGAGTGACGGCCTCACCTTGGTGGGAGAAGTTGCTACACCTGATACACCCACTGCAACTATTATTTGCGTGCATCCACTTCCTACCCACGGCGGAATGATGGATAGTCATGTATTGCGCAAAATGTCGTGGCGGCTTCCGTCATTGGCGAATATCGCTGTCATCCGATTCAACACCCGTGGGACAACAAGTCCTCGAGGAACAAGTCAAGGGGCTTTTGATCACGCAGAAGGCGAAGGCCTTGACCTTCAGGCGGCAATTGATTTTGCTCGCACGCAGGGATACCCAAATATTTGGGTGGTGGGTTGGTCATTCGGCACTGATGTGATTCTGAAGAATCTTGATGCATCGCAAGTCCAGGGCGTCATATTGCTGTCACCTCCAGTGCGATTCACCTCTGATGAAGAGCTGGCTCGGTGGTCTGGATCGGGCAAAAAGTGCCTTGCGCTTATTCCTGAGCATGATGATTATTTGCAGCCAGAGGCAGCCCGCGATCGATTCTCCATCGCCCCTGATTTCACTGTTGAAGCAGTCCCGGAGGCAAAGCATCTATGGGTGGGGGAGAAATTTGTCTACTACGTGCTTAATCGCATTGTTCAGGAAATTGA
>Ga0181563_10000520_pt1 | contig 36629 bp, 36 predicted proteins | sample 011ome_25_FD_133759 | JGI IMG/M metagenome (GOLD analysis project Ga0181563, IMG submission 133759) | Coastal salt marsh microbial communities from the Groves Creek Marsh, Skidaway Island, Georgia - 011512CT metaG (megahit assembly) | ecosystem: Environmental > Aquatic > Marine > Intertidal...
ATTCATATCTAATTGAAAGGCTTCGCTGATATGCTCTACAAATTCATAAAGGTTATGGAAATGAATGGGGTCCTTGAGCTCTACCTCAAAGTTTTTGAAAATATCAATAATCGATAAAGAGTTTAGATTACCCTCAAAACGATTTATTAATTCACGTATTCCAAGGGTAGAATGAGTTGCTGCGAAATGTTCAAGGGACTTTATTTTGAAGTTACGATTGGTCGGATTTAATAAAGATCCAATAATACTGACCACTAATTTAACACTGATGTCCTTACCGATAAATAAGCTATCTGGACTGATAATTTTATACCTCTTTTCAGTTAAAAATCGAGCAATTTTAGATCCTTCTTTATTTCTTCTGACCACGATACAAATGTCACTGAGGCGATAACCTTTTTGAAGCGATCGTTCAACAATGTTAAGCACATAATTTAGCTGTTCCGCTTCGTCAAAATCTTGATGGAATAGGGTCTCGATATAGCCTTTGAAAGACTTTTCGGGTTCTTGGTAAACGGAATTGTAAATACGTTGAATGCCCTCAGGTAGCTTCTCCGATATTGACTTAAAAAGTTCATTGTTAAAAGCAACAATCTCTGGAGCAGAGCGATAATTCGCTTTTAGCGTATGTTTTTCGCCTAATGCTTTAAACAGCGGTTCTGCTTCGGCTAAAGAGGCGATTTTTTCAGGGTTGTAAACCTCTTCTGGTAAACGTGTGAATTGTTCGACCTCTCCATTACGCCATCTATAAATAGCCTGTTTCCCATCTCCAACAATCAGATTCTCATATTCAAAAGCAAGTGAGTTGTGTACAAGAGGAATCAAATTCATCCACTGCAATTGTGAAGTGTCTTGAAACTCATCCAATAGGAAATGATGGTAACGAACCCCGAGACGTTCATAGATGAAAGGCACCGGTTCCTTGACGATGATGTCCGCAATCTTTTTATAAAAATCAGAGATTAAGAGTACATTATTATCAGCCTTAATCTTTTCAAGAATACTGCTTAAATGATTTAATAAAGAAAGGTTGTTGAGGTTTTTTAGAATTTCATAATTGATATTGTATGTTTTGAAATCCGATTCAAACCATTCCATGATTTGATTAAAGTATTGTTCTAATAGCGGTGCAATTTCTTCTACTGTTTCTTTATTGACGCTTTGGGAGTGTCCCCATTTTCCATCACGAACATACTTTTGAAGTGTGTCTGACGGCATCTCTGTTTTTCCACCTGCTGTCCTTTTAAAATAAGCCTGAATTGATCTGGTTTTCCCATGGAAATCATCCGCCTCTAGTCCTCTGCTGCTAATAAGGTCAGACGCTTCTTGCGCATTTCTTTTTAAAGTGGCTATGAATTGCTGATTTTCTTTGACCAAACCCTCTCGAATGCGAATAAAATCCTCAGGAGAAAATTCTTTAATCCGCTCAATAGCATCAATTGCACTTTCTTTAAAAATTTCGTTGCTAAATTCATACAGCTGTTTAGAAAAATTCCATGATTTATCCGCTTCAAGGTTGGATTTAGCATAATATAGCATTAAGCGCGTCAAGTCCTTATTTCTGCCAATTTGATCAAAAAGCATATCCGTGATTTGCTTCCTTAATTTCTTCACATCCAATTCCACATCAAAATCAATGGATAGATTGAGGTCTTTGGCGAAGGTTCGAATGATTTTATGGGTAAACTTATCAATCGTCATGACCGAAAAGGCACCGTAGTTGTGCAAGATATTATTCTGTATTTCAGCCGCTCGTTTTTCAATAAGTGCAGGACTTATTTTTAAGTTCTTCGAAGTGGCATTCAGGAAATCTAGTTCCTTCGCATTCTTCTCGTTTTCTGGTTTGGCTAACTGAATTAACCCTTCTAGAATTCTGCCTTTCATCTCATTAGCCGCTTTGTTGGTGAAAGTCATGGCTAAAATATGCTTGAATTTGTAAGGGTTAGAGTTGTGCAATACGATTCTTAAATACTCCTGAACTAAGGTGTAGGTTTTACCGCTTCCGGCAGATGCATTAAAAATCTTTAAGGGTTGTCCTGACACAAATTGAATGTTAGTTTAACATCAATAAAAATACAAAAAATGCTAGCGATGGGCATGTTCTGATTCCTTTTTATTACCTTTCCTTCGCTTTCTAAGAAAAGTATAACCAACTAAATCATGCATAAGGTACTTTTTATCGTTTTACTATCCATTTCATCGACGCTGAGTGCGCAAGTTTTACCTCAATTTGGAGCACGATCATTAGGGATGGGAGGAACGAGTTTAACAATCAATGATGTTTATTCAGTTTATAATAATCCAGGAGCATTTGGTGCGCTGGAGCAATCCGCTGTAGGAATCAATTATGAAAACCGATTTTTACTTGCAGAATTATCAACCCAGTCCTTATCATTTGGTTATCATCATGAAAATGCTGGAAATTTCGGATTGCATTTTCAGCAATACGGTTTTAATTTATACAGAGAGTTTCAAGGTGGATTAACTTATGGGCGACAGTTAGCAGATCATTTTTATGGTGGTATGTCGGTTCAGTTTCATAGCATACAGCTGGGCGAGAATTATGGCACTAGAAATACGGCTTCAGGTTCGATTGGTATCTTTTATGAAGCCAGTGAAGACCTTAATTTTGGTTTCCGTGTGCAAAATGTTTCAAGAACGATCTTGGCCGAATATGACAATGAGAGGTTACCAACGCGTTTTGGCTTGGGCATGTCTTATGCCTTTAGCGAAAAACTGATGTGGACGTTGGAAGCGGAAAAGCCGATTTTACATCCGGTAAATATCAAGTCAGGGCTGGAAATACAACCACATGAAATCGTATACCTCCGTTTTGGTGTAAACTCCTATCCCTTTCAATCAACTTTTGGGTTTGGACTTGAATTTGGGAAGCTTGCCTTTGACATGGCGGCGATTTGGAATAATCAATTAGGCATGAGTCCTTCTGCCGGCTTAAAATATGAGTTTTAAGCTATGCTAAGATTATTCTTCTTTTTTGGTTTTTTCTTTACAATGCTCATTGGGTTTTCTCAAGATCCTGAGAAGTTGCAAATCATAGAACAGCGAATAGAATTTATTGGTGAGTCACTAGAAGATTCCGACATCGATCTGACTACTTATTTTGATGATCTTTTTCAATTTTATGATGATCCATTAAACTTGAATACAGCGACTGTTGAGGATCTTTACCGGCTCCATTTATTAACAGATGTTCAAATTCGATCTATTCTTAATTATCGAAAGTTTTACGGCGATTTCATTACGATCTATGAATTAGGTGCTATTGAAGAACTCAACATCGTTACCATTGAAATGATTCAACCATTTGTAACAGTGCAGATGAATCAGCAGGATGATTTTAAATGGAAAAATGCGTTGAAATACGGGAAAAATGAACTCTTACTGCGTTATCAACGCACATTAGAAACTAAAGAAGGCTATGTTCCAAAGTCAGATAGTATTTTAGACTTGTACCCTAATCGTCAGTATTTAGGTAGCCCGGATAAAGTCTATATGCGTTACCGTAATACGTATAAGGATCGACTAAGTTATGGGGTGACGGCTGAAAAGGATGCCGGGGAAGAGTTTTTTCGCGGAACACAACGACAAGGTTTTGATTATTATTCAGGACATGTTTTTGTCAGGGATTTATGGAAGATTAATACCCTTGCTATTGGAGATTTTCAAATGAATGCAGGGCAAGGATTGACCATGTGGTCTGGATTTGCCTTGAGGAAATCTGCCGATGTCATGAATGGGAAAAGGTTTGCAGGAGGACTCCGGCCATATACTTCAGTGAACGAATCTCAGTTTTTACGAGGTGCGGGGATTAATCTATCCAGCGAGCATATTGATTTTACAGCTTTCGGGTCGTTAAAAAATATTGATGCAAATTTATTTGCCGGGGACACCCTGAGCGGGCTGGAATCAGCATTTACTTCTTTTCAAATTTCGGGTAATCATAGAACGCCAGGAGAATTGGAGCGGAAAAACACCTTGCAAGAACAGATTATAGGTGGTGAGTTGGCAGTTCGTGGTGATTGGTATCGCGTTGGTTTGGCTGCTGTGCATACTAAATTTGATCAACCTTTATCCATTGATACAACGAATTATAAGCGGTTTAAGTTTAACGGAGATCAATTATTAACGACAGGATTAAATTATCGTTTTTATGTCCGAAAGTTGACCATATTCGGCGAAACGGCTGCCAGTGATAATTTGAAATTTGGTACAATCAACGGATTAGCATGGCATGTCGATCCACGGCTAGATTTATTGATGATTTATCGAAATTATGATAAAGCATTTCAATCGTTATACTCAACTGGTTTTGGTGAATCTTCGGATAATACAGGTGAGCGCGGTTTTTACATCGGCGCAGAAGCGCGCATTAACAAAAAGCTGAGCGTTAATGCTTATTACGACCAGTTTCAATATACCTTTTATAAATGGTTAACTGCTGACTACAGTCAAGGAAGAGAGTTTTTTGGACAGATTGATTATCGCGTGTCAAGATCCACCAGTTTTTATTTACGAATGCGTAATAAAGTAACGGAAAGAAATACAAAAGATGATGTGTTTGGCATAAAAGGACAAGTGCCTATCAAGAAAAATACGATTCGATTTAATTACGATCAACGGATCAATAGTCAATGGTCCTTTAAGTCACGTTTTGAATGGATTAACCACTTTTACGGAGATACAAAAAGTGTAGGCATCATGTTTTTTCAAGACTTAAAATACCGCCTGAATAAGATACCGCTTACTATTTATGGTCGCTATGCCATTTTTGATACCGACAATAACGATGCGCGAATTTATGCGTACGAAAATGATTTGCTGGGTGTGTTTAGTATACCATCCTATTTTTATAAGGGAATTCGGACATATATTATGTTAAAATACGATGCGGGTAATTTAGACTTTTGGCTGAGATGGGATATTTTCTCTTACGCCAATCGTGACACTATATCATCCGGTCTGGAAGAGATTCAGGGGAGTGAAAAAACGACTATTAAACTGCAGCTTAAGTGGAGATTTTAAATCGACTTTTACAACCACCAAGCAATAAATACGATCAGTATTATAAACAAGGTGCTTTTGAATTAACGTGGCGCTATAATTCGATCATGTTGCTTTTGTATCTATTGTTAATTGTCGCTGGCGCTTGAGTGAATGGTACAATCCTATTGAATGGATTATTATCTTGGTTGGTTCCATTGGCATCTCTTATTTATCTGTACAAGTCAAGGAAGTATAAATTTGTCGCCTATTTTCATGTACTAATGGGCGGAATATTCCCTGGTCTTGTTTTGAATATGAATATTGTACCCTTTCATATCATTGAAATTTTGTACATGGTCATTGTTGTTTTTTATGCCTTTGTAACGCTGAGGAGAAAAATAGGAGTCTTTGTTTTAATCGCACAGTTCATCTGGTTCATGATTTATGTAATCAGGATGCCTGAAGAACGTACAGCATCAACCGCTGGAATTAAAGCGGCCATCATCATAGCTACTTTTGTTGCGCTTACTTTATTTGGTGTGCTTATTCTTGAATTTTTGAGATTGCGTCGTCGATCAGAAAATAATTATTTGAAGATTAACCGTGATTTGAACGAAGCCAATCAAATTGTAAACACACAATACCAAGAAAAAACGGTGATGCTGAAAGAAATTCATCATCGGGTTAAAAACAATTTGCAAGTAATTTCTAGTTTACTTCGGTTGCAGTCTTATGAAATTGAACAAGAGTCGGCAAGGGCACACTTTCAGGATGCTATATTTAGAGTTTCTGCCATGGCATTGATTCACGAAAAGATGTATCAAAATGAGAACTTATCTCAAATTGACCTCAAAAGTTATATTTACACTTTGGCTGAAGATCTCATCCGTAATCAATCACATAGTATTCCTGTTAAACTATCAGTAGATAGTGATTTGCAGACTTTAGGGAATGATACCCTTGTGCCTGTCGCTTTAATTTTAAATGAGTTGATTACAAATTCCCTCAAACATGCATTCAAAGATGTCAAAGAGGGAAATATTGATATTTCAATTTCTTGGGAAAAAGACAATACCTATTTCAGACTGAATTATAAGGATTCGGGGCAGTGGAAATAAAATCAAAGACCGGCTTCTTTTGGATTGGAATTGATTGCAACACTGACTGAGCAATTAGATGGAAAAGTAGAGCGTACTTTTGATGATGGAACCAAGTATGATTTTTTGCTCAAGGATATGAGCTAAGAAGTCTTAATGCGGTTCTATTGCATTATACGGCGCAAACAAGCTTCTACCGTTTTAGTCGGAACAACCTGATCAAAAACAGCCTCTCCTATTGATTTTAAGAGCGTAAAGTTCAGCTCATGACCACGGTTCTTCTTATCGTTTTTGATTAGCGCCATAATGGACAGGATGTCATTCTCTGAAAGGCTTGGAGTTGGATAAGTTTCTTGGATTAATGCTTGAATTTCACTAAATGCTTTTTGACTGAGCAAATCTTGTTCATGAGCAATCGCTGCTTCAACCAATATTCCCCAAGCTACACCAAAACCATGTGGAATAGGTTCTCCAGCAATTAACCTCGTGCCTTCGACTCCATGCCCGATCGTATGACCTAGATTTAATAGTTTCCGTAATCCCTTTTCTTGCGGATCTTTTTCGACAATGGACTTCTTGATATAAACAGAATCTCGGATTAAGGCAGTCGAAACCCCGTCGTCCAATTCATTGATTTTGACCTTTAGATTTGACCAATGATGGGCATCCTGAATTAAACCATGTTTAAGCATTTCAGCAAAACCAGACTTTATTTCATCCTCTGGTAAAGTGCTATGATACTTTGTGTCAATAAACACAGCGACGGGATCAGCAAATACACCAATTTGATTCTTGTAACCGCCTAAATCAACCCCCGTTTTTCCACCAACAGAGGCATCTACTTGCGACAATAGCGTTGTTGGAATATTAATGAAATCTAAACCTCGTTTATAAGTCGAGGCAATAAAACCTCCCATATCTGTAATCACCCCTCCGCCGAAATTGATGATGAGATCATTTCTAGCAATTTCATATTCGCTCAAGGCATGCCATACCTGATGACAAATCTCAATGACCTTGTTTTCTTCGCCGGGTGGAACTTGAATAATCTCAGCATCGTGTAATAGGGGATGGTGCGTCAAAAGATCCTCCATCCACAATTCGAACACGGTTTCATCCGTAAAAATTATCTTCTTAGAATCGGAATAACGTTCCAATAATTGATCAAAATGACCTTCAATTAATGAACCGAAAAATATGTCGTGATGAGCATTCATCTGCTGTTGCATAAAGTTTGAACTACAAAGCTACAAAGGATTAATGAGTTTTATAGACGTCTGAACTAAGCTTATTTTTTCTTGCTGGATTTCGCAAAAGGATTAAAGGCTAAGCAACGTTCCAACCAAAATTGTAAATCATCCTCATTATCAAATCCAATGGGATCAACAAAGACAAAGCCTTTTACAGGGCGTCCCGTAAAATTCATAGGTCTGGCTCCATTTATTTTGAGCGCTTCTTCATAATAATCGTGCCCAATCCGAGCCATTAATAAATCATGGCCAGTCTCTTTGTCAATCATCGCTCCGCACAGCATCTTGTCGTCAACCATAATGCACAATCTGCCCATCATCTTCTTCTCTTCAAATTGGATTTTTTTGTCGTTCAAAAGCTTTCGGATTCGCTCGATCTGATAATCGTCATAGGTCATAATTAAGATTTTATTTGAAGTGGGGTGAACTTAAATTGGTTTCCATCAAACAAGCCTTTATCACTTAATTTAAGCGATGGTATGACGAGTAAGGCCATAAAGGAAAGTGTCATATACGGAGCTTTGAGTGTTGCACCCATATTCTTCGCCATTTGATCTAATTTTTCGTAGGCCTGTCCGGTTGTTTTTGCATCCTGATCACTCATAATTCCAGCAACAGGCAAAGGCAAAACTTCCGTACTATTTTTATTGACTGCAGCGATTCCTCCTTTGCTTTCGATTACTGCATTTACCGCTTTGCAAATCATCTCGTCAGAGACGCCTACAGCAATAATATTATGTGAATCGTGACCAACCGAGGAGGCGATGGCTCCTTCTTTTAAACCCACATTTTTAATAAATGCCAATGCCGGAGCTTGATCTTGATAACGATTCACCACCGTCATTTTTAATAAGTCTCTTTCGATATCTGAAACAAGATTTTCTCCTTCTATCTTTGAATCTGCTACAAGCTCTTTGGTGATCAGTTCGCCATCGAGGGCTTCTATAATCCGAATTTGATTACCCTCAGCTTTGATCTTAAAGTCATCTACTGATTTGGGTAAAACATTAAATTGATTAGGTGTTTCAAACGGAACAGCATCTATAAAAGAGGTGCCATCTTCAGCAACAACAATCCCATTTAAGATTGTCTTCTGAACTTCAAAATTCACTAAATCCTTTGCGACAATAAAATCTGCTGGATCGCCCTTTTTTAATAAACCAACATCCAGTTTATAATGCTCAACCGGATTGATACAAGCCATCTCTAGGGTGTGAAATAAATCATAACCCACAGCAATGGCCCTTTTGACCAATAGGTTAATATGACCAATCAATAAATCGTCAGGGTGCTTGTCATCCGAGCAGAACATCATGTTTTTATAATGCGCTTTGCTAAGTCCGATTAATGCATTAAAGTTTTTAGCAGCACTTCCTTCGCGAATTAAAATTTTCATTCCATTCGCCAATTTAAAAGCCGCTTCTTCTGCTGTAAAACATTCATGGTCGGTGCTTATTCCTGCCTCAATATATTTCTTAGCGTCCACTCCAGTTAAGCCCGGTGCATGTCCGTCAACAGGTTTATAAAAGTGTTTAGCCCATTCTATTTTTTGCATCACCTTACTATCCTGCATCAAAACGCCCGGGTAATTCATCATCTCTGCCAAATACTTAATGTCCGGATCTGATAACAATTCTTTAATTCCTGCTGCATCAATGACAGCACCGGCAGATTCAAATGTTGTTGCCGGAACGCAGCTTGGCGCCCCAAAATTAAATTTGAATGGCGTTTTTTTTCCATTAGCAATCATATACTGAACACCAGGGATTCCCAAAACATTAGCGATTTCATGCGGGTCAGAGACAGTTGCAACAGTGCCATGTAATACGGCTATCCGTGCAAATTCAGAAGGCACTAGCATGGAGCTTTCAATGTGAATGTGGGCATCCACAAAACCCGGAAGTATATAGCCTTCACAAGCTTCATTAATTTTCTCAATTCGAATGATTTTCCCTGATTGAATCTCAATTTCACCTGGATAAATAAGGCGATTGTGGATGTCTACAATATTCCCTTTTACGATCACAATAATTTCGTTTAATCGGTACAACGCAATGTACAAAATCCGTTTATATTTGTGTATGATTTCTTTCGATAATACGGAGATCGCTTTTGCCGGGAAAAGTGACAGCGATTTACAATGGTCTTACCGGCTTTTTAAGATGATCGGTAAACCTTGGCTGGTTAAGTTTGGAAAAGTGGTAACCAATGCTGCGTTTGCACTTCATCTGCCTGTTAAAGGCATGATTAAGAAAACGATCTTTAAGCAATTTTGTGGAGGTGAGACGATCGCAGATTGTAATGGTAAAATTGCAGCTCTAAATCAATATAAAATAGGTACGATTCTCGATTATTCTGTCGAAGGAAAAAGTGAGGATGACGATTTGGATAATACTCGAGATGAAATCATCCGCACGATTGAAGCTGCCAAAAAGAATAACAGCATCCCTTTTGCCGTTTTTAAAGTAACCGGAATCATGCGCACAGATTTATTGCGCAAAGCAAATGATCCATCGACAGCATTAAATGAGCAAGAGAAAAAGGACTTTGCAGATGCATTTGCGCGAATAGATGCCATTTGTAATGCAGCATTTGAAGCCGATGTTCCGGTGTTTGCAGATGCAGAGGATAGCTGGTTTCAAGATGCAATTGATCGAATGGTGAATGCTATGATGGCAAAATACAATAAAGAGAAAGCTATTGTATACAATACGATACAAATGTATCGTCATGACCGTTTAGCATTTTTAAAAAAGACATTGACCGACGCAAAACAAGGGAATTATTTTATCGGTATTAAGTTAGTTCGAGGAGCTTACATGGAAAAAGAACGCGAAGAAGCAGCAAAAGGAGGTTATCCTTCTCCCATTCAACCCGATAAAGCAGCTACCGATCGTGATTATGATGAGGCGCTTAAATTGATGGTTGAGGAAATTGATCGTTGCTCTTTTTGTGCCGGAACGCATAATGAAAAAAGCTCTTTATGTCTCGTGGAATTAATGAATCAGCATGGCATTCCTAAGGATGATCAACGCGTTTATTTTGCCCAACTCTTAGGGATGAGTGAGCATATTTCATACAACTTGGCGCATGCAGGGTATAATGTAGCGAAATACGTTCCATATGGCCCCGTAAAAGAAGTTATGCCATACTTGATCAGAAGGGCAGAGGAGAATACTTCCGTCGCCGGTCAGACGGGTAGAGAATTGAGTTTGATCATCAAAGAGAAACGTCGCAGAAAAGCTTCAAAATAATTCACAACGAAATAATTATGGATCCAATTGTAAAAGGTGTTATACTGAGCAGCACCATTTTATTATTGACCATATTGATCGGCTATTTTTGGACAAAAAGTCAGTTCAAGCGTGGGATATTATTGACATTAATTCTGGGATTAGTATTAAGGATTTTTGGTGCCGCATCCCCTTATTTACATGAGTGGGACGAGCGATACCATGCGCTTGTGGCTAAAAACCTCGTTGAACATCCACTCAGTCCAACCTTACACGAACATCCTGTATTGGCGTATGATAATCAAAATTGGGTAGGTAGTAATATTTGGTTGGCAAAACCTGCTTTTCCACTTTGGTTAATGTCGGGTTCTATTGCTCTTTTTGGCGATAATTTAGTTGCTATTCGATTGCCTTCTATCTTGTTGGGTTTGTTGGCCGTATGGTTGACGTTTTTAATTGCACGAAGGCTATTCGGATTAAAAGTGGCCCTAGTGGCTGCGTATTTGCATGCCATTCATGGTTTGACCATTGAATTAATTGGTGGTGGTGTTTCTTCTGATCATGTTGAAAACACGTTTATAGTGATGGTTGAACTAGCCATTTATTTTGTCGTGCTGCAGAGGGGACTGAAACTGCAATGGCGATTCACCTTATTAGCTGGTGTATTTATGGGACTAGCATTTTTGTCGAAATGGTATCCGGCCATGATCGTTTTGCCCGTTGCTGTGATTTTATTGTGCGGAAATAAAGAAGTTAAGATAAAAGACGGGCTGATTCATCTTATGGCTATGGCTATGATTGCTTTTATGTTTGCCTTTCCGTGGACGTATTATATGTATTTAACACATCCTAAGGAGATGGGCGCAATTCTGTCAGGGGCTTTATCAGCCTATTCGAATACCGTTCCAAGTCACGATCAAGTTTGGTACTATTATCTAAATAAGGTGATGGTTTTGTTTGGTGAACTCTTTTACCTTGTTATTATATTTGCTATTTATCGTGGAGTAAAATCTAAAACATACCGTAGATATAGCCTCATCGGTTTAATCAGCTGGATCCTCATCCCATTAGTCTTATTTTCCTTTGCGGAAACCAAAAGATTTACGTATTTATTGATTGCTTCACCTGCATTTTTTATGCTAACCGCATTTTTCTATGTAAAAGTGTATGATGAATACAAGTCAATTACTAAATCCATCCAATTTCTGTTGAGGGGGGTAATTCTAATTACCATACCCATCCTTTCATTGCGCTATACAGCAGAAAGAATGAAGATCTTTAAAACAGTTGAGCAACCAAGAGCAGAATGCTATGAATGGCCTGAATCAGAATGGAAGAAGTTAGATGAAGAAACCATTGTATTTGGCTCCGATGATTATGTTGAAATCATGTTCCACTCCGATGTATATGCAGCCTATCGAAAAGTACCGGCAGCAGCGGTTATAGACTCATTAGAAAATCAAGGTTATCAGGTTTTAATTTATAAAGATTTTCAATTTCAGTAGTCTGTTTCGCCTACAAAAGCTGGAGAGAAATTGACCAGAAAAAGCTGAGATCGAGCACGTGTGACGGCAGTGTATAACCAACGCATATAATCAGAGTCCCACATATCTTCCACGAAGTAACCATGGTCTACAAAAACAGCTTCCCATTGACCTCCTTGTGCTTTATGACAAGTAACAGCATATCCAAATTTAATCTGTACAGCCTGGAAGTAGGGGTTTTGCATGATCTTCCGATTTCTTTCGCGCTTATTGCGAATATAAGGATATTCCTCTTCAGCAATACGATAGAACAATTGCTTCATATGCTCTCTACTCAGCGAAGGACCAACATAATGCAAAGCGTTCAGTAGTATTTTAATTTCGACATCCTTCATTTCAGGGAAATCTGGAAAACGAACCGAAACATCTGCAAAATCACAACCAAAAATGGTTTCACGTCGGATGATTTTTAAAATCTCCATCATTTCACCGTTGGCGATAAAACCAGCTTCTGATTTTTCATCCAGCCAATTATAATTATTGCGAGTAGCCATTACCTTATCACCTGCATTCAAGTCTTCTTCTTGCCAAAGGATGCGTCTTCTAATTTGCTCATTAAAAAGGTTAGCCCTTTTATTCGATCGTGTCACAACCATGACTTCATCCTGGCCATATTTTCGGATAGCATTTTCCAATTCTTCCTGCAAATCCATTCCGCTCAACGCTCGGGCATCGACCTGCTCGAATTGAAAAAGAGGAGGTGTTTCATTAAACGCTCTAAGCTGACCTGCAACCGTTAAAATTCCAGACTCATTTTCTTGTCGAACAATCTGGTTGAGCTGGCTGGTATAGGTAAAGAGTCCGTATTGATCACTGATGTGTTTTTTATCCAATGCCGGACTGCTATTCATGCCCACCGGAGGTAACTGGCCTGTATCACCAACAAAAATGAGCCTGCAATTATCTCCTGTATACACATACTCAATCAGGTCGTCTAAGAGATTACGTTGTGTAAATCCACTTTCACTATTTATGCCCGAATTAGTTGCAATCATCGACGCCTCATCGACTATAAATAACGTGTTCGTGTGTTTGTTCTTGCCAAGTGTGAAATATTCTGCGCCATTACTTTCACTGATAAAATAAATCTTACGGTGAATGGTTGACGCCTTTTTATTACTGTATTGGGTTAATACTTTTGCCGCTCGACCAGTCGGAGCAAGCAATACAGATTTTAATCTTAAATGAGGCAGTACTTTAACTAAACAACCCAATAAATGGGTTTTACCCGTTCCGGCATAACCACTAAGAATAAAAGTCTCTAATCCATCATTATCCGCGTAAGGATGAAAAATAAAATCAGTCAAAGATTGAATGGCTGAAGCTTGATCAATGGTAGGTGGAAAACCCAGTGCATTCGTCAATACGGTTTCAAACTCAACCGGACTTATGGATTTTTGTGTTTTAATGTGTCTTTTCGTTTAGTGTAGAAGGGTAAAAGTAAGGCATAAGACCTTTAAATTGTCAAAAAGACAAGGAACTTTCAGAGAATATTCCCAGACGGATGAATCATTGAGTTAAATATGTGAAAAATATATTCACTGACGAATGACGGATGAAAAAAAATTGTAGCTTTGTCAGGGTAGACATTATTGCACAACTAAAACAAAAAAATGGACTTTTTTGAACTAATTGATCAGGTAAAATACTATCTAAATAAGTATAGGTGGCCAACATTATTTATGATTGCTAGCTTGATTTTGTTAAAAATGGCGCTTGTACCTGATGTTGCGGAGTTAAATAACGATACAACAAAAGAGGTTTATCAGAACAACTTGTTCCTTTACGCAAGTTTATTCTTCATATTTGCAAGTGTAATCTGGTTTTTGTACATCCTCGAGATTGTCAAGACTACTTTCAGTTATATTGTTCTTGGAATCATGGCTGTCTGTAGTATATACCTGCTTTATAATGACTACGATAATATCAAAACAACAGTTGATTATAATGCTGATTATGAAGAGCGTGATTTAGAGATTAAAACACGTATGGATGATATTAAACAAGCGCAGGTAGCTTTCGAAGAGAAAAACGGGTACTACACCAAATCGATGGATGAGTTAATTGACTTCGTAAAGAATGGAACAAAGATGAAAATCTTTAAGCAAGGTGCAATTCCTGAGCGTAGAATTACAGAAGAAGAACGTGAATACTTATACGGAGATAATCGTGCAATTGACAACTTGATGTCAGAGAAAGAAGCGGCGCTTTTGGCCAATTCTCCTTTTGCAGCTGGAGATACAACAGGTTTAGCCGACTTTAAAAGGGATACAAGTTATGTTCCTGTAATCGATGCGATTTTCAAAGATGACAAGCGAATTGAAGCGCGTAAGAAACTTGGCGGGCAGATTGCTTTCCACCCAGATTCATTGCGCTATGTCCCATTTACTCAAAATGAGGTTTGGATGGATACGGCTTCAGTGATCCGTGGAGAAGACATCCGCGTTTCTACGATCGAATTCCGTATGAATCACCCAATGAATGATTCTATCGTTTATTCTATCGGAAGCTTAACGGAAAACCACCTCCGCGAGAGCTGGAGAGACTAATACAGTCCGTTCATGACATATTCCAAAGAGGATGCTTATCGTCATGTATTGAGCATGGATCTCCATAAGGATGCATTTCGTTACGCCATTCTTGATCCTGAAGCAAAAAAAGTCATTCACAGTGGACAGCATGATCTAAATGATTTTTCAAAAGATAAGGTTAAACCCTTTCTTGATGATCCTATTTTCGGATATGAATTTCAAAACTATAGCCTATCTTCAGGAGGGCATAGAAATACCTTGATTCCAACGGACTTATTTTCGCACACGGCACCAAAAGAGGTCTTTCAATTGAATTATCCCAAACCATATGACAATTTGGATTATAACCGAATTCCGGAAATTGGGATTGTGAATATTTACGAATTACCCCTTTGGATTAAGTCACTATTTGTGATCAAATTCCCGAGAATAAAAATAACACACCGATCAACAGTGCTCCTTAAGGGGATTTTTGACCAGCCTGTTTTTGCACCTAAAATTCATCTTTTCGTAGAGAGCGATCAGTTCTATTATGTCATCACGAATCGATCAAAATTGGTTTATTATAACCGATTTGATTATAAAGACTTATCTGACCTCGTTTATTATTTACTTTTTGTCTTAGAGCAAAAAGAATTAGAACTAGAAGATTTTGAAATTAAGTTATACGGACTTCCGACCAATTGGGATCAGAAAAAAATGTTTGAAGACTTGATCAAAGCAAACGTTTCCTTATCTCCCATGCGCGAAAAAGGAGAATTGTTTTTATTATCAAAACAGCTCCTATGCGTGTAGTTAGCGGCAAATATAAAGGAATGCGTTTTAGACCGCCTTCTAAGTTTCCATCTCGCCCAACAACCGACATGGCTAAAGAAGCCTTATTCTCTATTCTGAATGCCCGTATGTATTTTGATAACCTAGATGTATTAGACTTATTTTCCGGTACAGGTAATATTAGTCTTGAATTCCTATCCCGTGGAGTTGGTTCCGTTGTTAGTGTGGATAAGCATCCTGTTTCTTATCGATTTCAAGAAAAAGTAGCTGCAGAATTGAATGAAACGAATTGGCACATCCTTCGTCAAAATGCAATGGAATATTTGAAGAATTGTAATCGACAGTTTGATGTCATTTTTGCAGACCCTCCCTATAATTTTGAGCGGCATTTGGAGATCCATCAATTAGTGTTTGAGAATAACCTGCTTGTAGATGATGGTTTGCTGATCATTGAGCACAGTGACCGGATTGAATTGAATGGTGTTGAGCACTATAAAGAAACCCGTTCTTATGGAGGCGTTTGTTTTAGTTTTTATGAACCTAAATAAAGGTCATAAGAAAACTGTAACTTTGATCTCGAAGGGATCGTTTCATCAATTGGAACGGATGAGGTTTTGAAAAGTATTATCCATCCTCCCGTGATTACTTTTTTAAGTTGACAAACATGAAAAAAACAGCTGTATTTCCTGGATCGTTTGACCCATTTACAAGAGGTCATGAAGATATAGTTCGCAGGGCATTACCACTTTTTGATGAGGTAATTATTGCTATTGGTGTCAATTCCAAGAAGCAGTATATGTATCAAACCGAAAGTCGGATCAAGCATATCAAATCGCTCTTTCCAGAAGAGAAAAAGGTACGGATCGTATCGTATGAAGGATTAACCGTCGACTTTTGTAAAGCGAATCAGGCAGGGTATTTGATACGTGGATTAAGGAATACGACAGATTTTGAATTTGAAAAGGCAATAGCCTATATGAATGAGGATTTGTCTGAGGCGCATGGTAGTGAGATGGAGACGATCTTTTTAATGACCGATAAGGCGTTGACAGGAATCAGCTCATCCATCGTTAGAGAAATAAAAAAGAACAACGGAGATATCAGTCGATTTGTAACAAACGAAGAGCACCTGATTATAAATACATAAATGAAAAAAATACTGGGATATATCATTGTTTTCCTGTTTTCAATAACGGGATTCAGTCAATCTGATTCAGGACAGGTTGTTATTGAAGGATATGCACCTGCGTTTATTGGCAAAATGGTAGAGTTTAATGCCTATCAAGATTATGTGACAAGAACAAGGGTGAATCTGGCAACAGCTATGGTTCGGCCGAGTGATAGCTCCTTTACGTTAAAAATTCAAACAGCTTCTACCATTGAGGGGATTATCGAAATAGACCTAACCGAGGCTAGCTTATATATTGCTCCAAATACCGATTATACGGTGTATTTTCCAGAAGCAAATGGTCCTAAAACATATCAAAATGCAGAAACCAATCTTTATTTTTCAGATTTAGACACCTTGGATATTAACTATTTGGTTTTGCAATATCACCAATGGTTAGACACCTATATTGCTTATCACGAACGGGAGATTGCAAGGGGAGGTTTTTTGGCCTATCTGGATACCTTTAAGTTGTATGCTGCTGACGCTTACAAAGAAATTAATGATCCCTATTTTATTACCTATGTAAGATATGATTTAGGCGAGCTAGAACAAACTTTTGGAGGTAATGCTCAAAGTGAAAAGCGACTAAAGACCTATTTAGAATATATTGAGCCATTTCCAGTATATCATGAAAATGACCGCTACATGAAATTTTTACTAGCGTTCTATGACAAAGAGTTCCGTGAGTATCTTCCAGTAACGGAAGAAGCGATTATGAAAGCGATTAATAGAAGCAGTCCTACTTTATTAATGAAAGCCTTAAGGAATGACATTTTATTGGCTAAACCGGAGCTAAGAGAATTAGTGATGATTGATAAACTGGGCAAAGCTTTTTACCGAGAAATTGATTTTCAACCAAACATATTAGCTATACTCGATTCGGTTGCGGTTAATAGTCAATCATTGGTCAATGCCAATGTAGCAAAGAACGTAAAAGACTATTTAACAAATTTAGAAGCGGGCTATCCAGCACCTCATATCAATTTGAATCCAAATAGCGAAACACCCATTAAATGGTCGACCTTCAAAGGGAAGTTTGTTTATTTTAACTTCTTTACCACTTGGAATAAGCAAGCAATTCGTGATATGGAGATTATTCATGAAATGCGTTCAGACTATGATGAGGATATTTCCTTTTTATCGGTTTGTACAGATGAGGATACCGCCCAATTTAATCAGTACATTAAAGCGCACCCTGAATATGATTGGGATATCGTTCATATTGGTGAAGGGCATGAGTTAGCTGAAGCTTATAAAGTCACTTCTGTACCTGCCTACTTTATGATTGATCAAGATGGTTTTATCTTTTCAGCGCCTGCTTTGGCACCCTCTCCTAACGCCAAGTATCAGACCATTAAAGATGTTTTTGATAAAATCCAATATGCTTTGCATCCGCCTGATCGACCCAGGGTGGGGGAGTAAAATGGGGTGAATTTCCTGAACTAGAATATAGATCTATCCTTTTTATGGACGAAGTCTCAAAGTAACTTTGGTACAAATAGTATAAGACCAAGAACGAATGCGGTTATTGCGGTTATCAAAACACCAGCTGCCGCTAGGTCCTTTATCTTCTTGATTTTTACGTGTTTTTCTGGAGAGATAAAATCCATTATGGCTTCGATGGTAGTGTTGAATAGTTCAGCTGTAATAACGAGACCAGAAGCCGAAAGAACAATGATCCATTCGATGGCATTCAAATCAGTAAAAATCCCTAGCAGGATCACTAAAAAGGCGCTGATTAGATGAATGCGACCATTTCGCTCTTCTTTCCAAAATATTTTCAATCCATTTAAGGCATAACTAAACGTCGCGAACATTTTCTTCATGATGCCTTGTATTCGTTTGAATTCTTTTGAGATATAATTGTCGAGAGGCAGATACAGCAATAATTCCAATAAAAAAACCGGATATACTGGTAGCGATAAAGGTAGATAACGAGTGAGGATACCTAACCAAGAGGGTGGCAAATGCGACCATCATCACCAAAAACCAATATTTTATGACGGCGAACTCAAATCTTGATGGGCTGCTTTTCGGAATGATCATGAGGTAGAGTAGAATGATAACCGCACCAATTAATGTGCTCATGATTTGTCCAAATTCGGTTATCAACATGTCTACCCCCAAGACATTGATTTGTCCTTGCAGTACGGGGATATGTTTCACAAAAATACCATTTTGATGTGTAAAGGCATCCCAGAAAAGATGCGTCAGAATCCCGAGAATAGAAGAGTAAATCAAAACGAACCAATGTTTCTTTACCCAACTGAGCCAGTCAAGTTTGAAGTAGGGCATAAACCGATGACGAATGAAATTTGGTAAATGTTCAATCAATGGATCACGTACAATCAGATGATAAATAAAAGTTAAAAGAATCACCAATGGAAGGTCGAAATAAAAGATACCCGCGAGGGTATGACCATGCTGTTGGAGAAGTTCCATCCGTATAAAATATTCAAAATCTGGAGCCATACTGCCAATAACAAGGGCAGTGCCTGAAAATCGATTTGATTTTGCCTTGAGTAGCGGAAGAATAATAGCGGGATGTGAAAATGTAAATGGCATACAATAAGATAACTATACAACTGTATTTGTTGGATTAAATAATTCAATAAGGACCCAATTTGAGGTCGTAAAAACGTTTAAACCAAACTGTATGAGCATGAGCAAGGCTAAGCTAGATCCCAAAGCCACCAATGGGTTGAGCGAATAATTTCTAGGTCGCTTTCTAATCAATTCCTCCATCGCCATCAACGCAAAAAAGACGGGTGCAATGGCCATGATGCCGTATAAAGGAAACCAAACAAAAGGCATGTATGGAAAAAATTTAATCACTGTAAACAGGGATATCCAAAAGAGCAAACCAGTACCTAGGCGAAAGAAGATATTCATTTGTTTAGAGAAATACCAGGGTGATTTGCTGAGCCAAAACGAGACCATCCCTATTCCGGCTAGTATGGCAAATATGAAGAAATAAGGCTCATTGTTAAAACTAGACATTTCGTAATTATAGAAACAAATACCCATGAGTAGTGTCATTGATATTGCAGAAATCAACACCAATTTTGAGGGTTTTGAATTGACTATTGAGCCGATGAACACCATTGCCAAAAATCCAAATAGCCCTAACTGAAGAATTACTATTAAAAACACAAGCATCTTATATTTTATTGGGGTGAGAAATATTAAGTTGATGACGCAATTGGACTACATCAATAGAAAGGAATTGACCAAGGTCAATATTTTTCATGGGTTTTGCACGCCGTCCTCTTTTGAAGTCAGATTTGAGGTTCGGTAAAATCTCAGGAACTAAAATAGAGCAAACGATAAGATAAGTTATGCCCATTGGATTGTGATAGCGATTTCCAAGCTGAAAGGCATGTATACGCAATTCGTCAGGCATTTTTCATTTCGTAACCTAAGAGGATATGTTTTAAATCATGCCGTATGAGGTTAGGTTTAAAACTAATCCCTTCCTTTTTAAGGTATTTATAAAAGGAATGGCCTAGACTGTTTTTAGGTAGTTTACCATACTGCTCAAAAGGCAAATATTGTTTATGCTGTCGAATCAAGATGTTTGATAAATCGGTAGCGATTTTGGTGAGTACATTAACGATAGTCCATCTCATAAGAATCTTTGTTTTCTGAGTTAATAATATGATAGGTATTCATTTTTTGAAGTAGTAGATAATCTCGGATATTGAAAGATTTCCATGTATAGATTTCTTGATCTCGCTCCAGGTCATATTTGACATAATCAAAATTACGTGTCACTTTTTGCCAGAAATCTAAGTTCTCCTGTTCCGTCGAGTGATTAGCAGCGTAATAATCCAGCAAAAGAGGGTAGGTGTCTGGGCCAAGATCAAAGATGTATTCTAGATCAATGGTGTTGGATTCTAAGTTGAGGTTGTGTTGAGCGATAATCTTATTCCATGAAATAGCACCAACGACGGTTAAAGTCAGAAGAAAGAGCAGTGAACCACTTCTTAATAAAAACCAAAAGGACTTAATTTGAAGGACCTTAATAAAGGTTAAGATTAATCCACCCAAAGCCAGGATTAAATAGATATAGACCCCAATACGTTTATAGGTTAACCCCAGTTCACTTATATAGGCATGGTTTTTAATAATCGTCGTAGAGACCATCAAGACATTTAGCGAAAGCCATATCAAGGTCAAAATTTTGATACCCCGATTATTTTCGAAATTCAAACCTCCTCGGAACAAGAAAGTGATGATTAGGATCACTAAAACAATGGATGTAATGAGCGAATTAATGCCGCCATGCACGATCTCAGAATAGGAGAGTTCCACGGCAGGATCTAATAACTCAACCCAAATAAAGCGAATGTCAACGGCATTATAGATTAATAAAAGCGCGATTAAGGTGATCAATAAACTTTTTGCAATTTGCCGTTCATTTTTAAGTGTCAAAAAGTCTTGTATGCGATCTGTATAAGTGGTGAGAATATCATTTTTTAAACGATATTCTGTCCTTTCTAACATTGGAGAACCTTTGATATAATAAAAGCCGAATACAAGAAATAATAACAAAACATAGAAACCAATAAAACTCCATGAAATCCAATCTAATCGAATGAAACGTGTCCATTCACGGAAGGTGTCATCGGCATTTTGGTAGAGTTTTAAAAATATAATTCCAACAATTAGCGGAATTAAATACATGAGGATGCGAATAATAGCTTGATACTGTTTTCCATTTTGTTTTTGATTTAATCGATTGACTAGTGAAGCAATTGACCAATAAAATCCTAAGAAAAAAGAAATGATACTCTGCATTATCCCGATCGGAAGTGAAAGTCTAGCATTGTTCTGGATAGCTGCGAAATAAAAGAAACTTAAAAAGAATAAACCAATTGATAAGGGCGAATGTGCGATAAATACGATAGTGGCATTTCCGATCAATAAACTTGCGGCTATATACCAACGCCAGCCCAATTCTGGTTTGTGTGTGCTAGGATCAAAAAAAGAGAATCCTACGAAGCTAATAGCGGCTATGAGTAAATTTAAACCCAACTGCTCATCATGAAAAAGCAAGGTGAGTATAAATATCAAAATCAGGTAATAAATTGGTCGTCTATCCATGTTGGTGAAGTTTTATTTTAAAAAGCACTTTGAAAATCAAAGTAATTGTGTAAAAAAATAGAGCACCTATTTTAGCTCCTAGTGATAATAGGAGAAAGCGCAGTGATTTGATTTGAAATTCGATTTTATTTTGCCAGGTCATAATTGATTGATGAGTTTTTCAAGTGCGTTAATATGTGATTGAAAAACTTGTTTGCCCAAAGGGGTGATTTTATAACTCGTATTCGTTTTTTTACCAATAAATCGCTTTCTCACTTCAATATATTCCAATTTTTCCAGTCCATTTACATGACTAGCTAGATTTCCATCTGTCAAGGCCAGTTGCTCCTTAATCGTCTTATAGTCCAGCCAGTCATTGACCATTAACATGGACATGATTCCCAGTCGAACGCGACTTTCAAAGGCTTTATTTAATTGATCGATTTGACTCAAAACAACTTATTTTCGGTCGTATTTAAAGTACATGATTAAGCCGTACAAGATATGCAAAACTCCAAAACCAATGGCCCAAAAAATCAATCCATAATACAATTTAAATAGAGCGAGAACGCCTAAGGCCATTTGACAAAGTGCGAGGTACTTGATGTCAACATGTACATATTTAGATCCATTGAGCAGTGCAAGACCATAAAAGATCAAGGTAGCTGGCGCGACGAGAACATAAAACCCTTGATAATATAAACCGATGACAAATAATCCGCCGAATCCAAGCGGTACCATTAAGCTAATCAATAAGCGAAACGACAGTGGTGTCCAGAGTTTTTTCTGTTGTTTTCGGGCTTTCAACCAGGTAAAAAGGATACCGAAACTCAAAGCCGCAATCAAAACAATAATGGCAATAAATGCCAAGCGCATAGATAGTTCATCGCCCCAATCACTCATACGGTCTTGCATATAATACGAATATTGCAAGCCGTTCATGCGCTCCATTTCAAGGTAAGCGAACCACGCACCAACTAAAGCTGAGAGTCCGGCAAATACACCTGAAAGGCCACTAAGCGAAAGAAATTTAGACGAGGATTCCATCATCTTGCGGATCTCTCGTAAGTCTTCTATTGGATTTTCTTTTCCCATATTAAAAGTGCTTTGAGATTCAAAGTTATTTAAAAATTGATAATAAACAAGGGGTGAAATGAATTTTTAACGAAACTTAACAGAGCGACGAAAAAATAAGTGGTTACTTTTTATTCCAGCCTACATTGTTTCATAAAGGGCGCTTCTTCTCGACACTGATCGGCCGCATGTTTGGAAGCGGAGCATATAAAAACAAATAACATCATGAAAATTATATATACACTGATCATTCTGCTAGCTGCAAATACTGGATTTTCCAATACAAAATTTGTGGATTTTTATAAAACACGAAAAGTCACGTCAAATATTATTCGCATTCCGATGGCCTTTGATTCAGACAGTTTATTGCGTAAAATTCCAGTTTCCCGAATCGGGAAAGTTTATCAGATCGATTATGTTGCTACTGGAAAAGTAGGGGGTGTAGGTCCTCGTCAAAAGGGTTTGGACAAGGATCGTTGGCAGAAACTGATAAGTTTACTCGGCTTAGAAAAAGATGATGTTTATAAAACCGACACGTATTACCAAACACGATATAAGGATGAGGAACAAGCATCGACCTTATTTCATGGTTTTGTCGTTTATTATAATTTGCCGGAAAGTATCATGCACGCTACTGCACAAAACAATCTTGACCTCAAGATTGAAACCATCTTTGGCGAAGATTTGACTGAAAGTCCAGCTAAAACCAAGGTGATTGATTCTGTTCATGTCGGTGATATAGACAAAGCAAGAAAGGATCGCATTACTAAAGTCCTGGAAACAAAATATCAGTTAGTGGAATGGCATTATGATTCCGTTGGTGTTGACAAACGTTTTTACAATTCACGATATGTATTACTTAAAGTAGCTGCGGGCATTTACACCGCCTATAAAGGCTTAAAATCGACACGACTTTTTGAGCAATTAAACAGGAATCGAATAACGAGCAATACCCTAATTGTAACTGACATGACAGGAAGTATGTATCCCTATTATGAACAACTTTTGATATGGCATGCTTTAAAATTAAATGGGACAGAGCGTATACCCTTTATTTTCTTTAATGATGGTGACGCAAAATCCACAGAATCCAAACGAATTGGGGAAACCGGTGGAATTTATTCGGTCTTGTCAAATAAAAGCACACAGGTATACAAAACCATGAAAGAATGCATGAAGAAAGGTGGGGGCGGGGATTTGCCTGAGAACAATTTAGAGGCGGTCATTAGCGGACTCAAGAAATATAAATCTATTGATAAGGTTATTTTGATCTGTGACAACTGGGCCTATCCGAGAGATGCGAATTTATCGAGTTTAATTGGAGTACCAGTTGAGTTTGTGATGTGCGGTGCCGATTTCGGATTGAGTACGCAATATCTGAATTTGGTTTCCAAGATGAACGGCGCAAGCATTAATACGATGGAAAAAAGTATCGCTGAAATGGATACCTTATCACCGGGTGATTCTTTTGTCATCGGGGAAGAGCGATTTACCCGTCAAAAAGATAATGGTTTTGTTTCAGAAAAAATGATTCCGGTTTTAAGGAGATAGGGCAGTAGAAAAAGCCCTACTTCTTTTCTTTAGAAACTTCTTTTCGCCATTCTAAATAAAACTTCTTAAACGTTTTCCATGACTTGCGTGTGTTTTCTTTTTGAGCTTTAAATGCCTCGCGCTGATATCGAATAGCCTGTTCAGGCGATAAGTGAAATTCACGCAAAGCATTTCCTTGAATACCTTCTGCAACAACCCATTGTTTATTGACAAAAAGTAGCGTATGCGTTTTGACATCGTCGTTGGTTGGACTTTCCAAATAAACATGGATGTGATTCTCAATCTTAGCCAACTTCATTTGAAAAGCTTTGTTCATCATTGGGTGACTGAGTGTTGCACGTACAAAAGGGGTAAAGAGCGTGCCCATAATGCGGTAAGATTCATACGTGTCAACTTTACCATCCGCCCCAAATTCAGCCATGTCTTGAATGTTATTGGCTTTTAGTTCGAGCAAATAATCGACCTCTTTCGGGTCGGCACCCTCTTTTAATTCAAAATGATCACCTTTATTGATCACTGTAATTTTTTCATTATAGGTGTCCACCGAAATACCTAACTTTTCCCACATACCACTGAAGTACGTCGCGAGTTCAGAATGATTCAGAATAGGTTTCCACAAATCCTTAACCGATTGCGAATAAGCAACCATGTTTAGTAAGCAGAAAAATAAGATAATTGTACGTTTCATAAACTGATGTTTAGAAACCTAAAGGTAATACGAATTAAGCCATTGAACAATGACATTAATCAATTGTGCTTTTTATTTTATCGCATGAGGGTAACGTCGCCTAAGACAGCAACGAGGTCAACATCACAGCCTTCAGGTTGCTGTGCCATACTCTTGGTATAAGCAAACTTGATTTTCATGCCCTCTTTTTTGTATTTATCGTCTAATCCAATCGGATAGATTTTCAAAGGACCGTCCTTTCCGCGAGCCTCAATCCAAATAGGGCATTCACCATCATCGACATGTACCATGCCCATGATCCGGTAGTTCTGATCCATTTCTCCTTCCATAACCTCTTTCGTTTCCTCTACTTCTTCTTCAACCGTCTCTGCGGTATTTTCTACATCAGTCGTCTTGTCCTCAACAATTTCTTTCCCTGTTCCACATGATGTGATTAAGAATCCGAATCCGAATAGCAATGCGTAATATTTCATTTGATTTCGTTTAGCTTGAATAAATCAAGAATTATACCGTAAAAATAAAAAAGACGACCACACAAAATGCATGGTCGTCAAAAAAATTAAACCTGTTGAGCCAAGTGATTAGCGTACAACTAATTTCGTCACCTCTTGTGATGATCCGAAATTGCTCGTTAAGATATAAACACCTGGCGCAAGATCTTGCAAATCAATATTAATTGAAGTGTTGTTGATATTATTCATTTCCAAAACAATTTTTCCTGAAAGATCAGTCATTGTCAACTGCTCAGGAGCACCTGCTGTCCAACTTATTCGTACTTGATCAGTAGCAGGATTCGGATAAGCAATTGTACTTGATGTTGCGTTTTCATTTAATCCTACATATCCGTTTAACACAGCGATTGTTCCTTGGTAAGGGCGGAAGTTTTGTTTAGTTGCTGTTACCATTAATGGATCATTTGAATCAATAGGATCAAATGTTACCACTGCGATTCCGTCAACTACTTTCGCGCTTCCTAAAAGGATATTGTTTTGAGAGATTGCTACTAGCGCATCATTCTCGTCACAATCAACACTTACACTTGTAATGCCCATCAATACTTCATCAACATGGTCAACAACCATCTCTTCTGTTTCCATATTACGGAAAAGTGTCGATGGATCACCAAACATTACCCATGTCTGCATGACTTCTTTAGCAGTAGTTGATCCACCATAATCTTCATACATGCTCATTTGCGCATTGTAGAATAATCCACCTAAAGTAGCTTTGCGGTTATCAGCATAAGTCTCAGCAATAATATTCGTCATTTCATCTTGTGTTTCCATAGGCTCAGCCCATGCCATCAAAATAGTTGAACCACACGCTGCAATTGCACCCGTTGCTGATCCACCATCTTTAGCGCGTAACCAAACTTCCGAAATACATGTTCCAGATGTAAATGTTCCATTATTACAGGCTACTGAGATAACATAAGGATATTTTCCAGTATTTGTAGCTCCATTGATATCATCTGATGAGAAGTTACCCGTTACACAAATATCTTCAGCTCCATGTCCCGTGTAGTTGAACAATCCACAACCACTATTTACTACTGGAAGGATATCTGAAGGATCAGGGTTACCTGGTGCATCTCCACCACCTTGGCTGCCATCATAAAATTCGTGTACTGTTGAATAACCAAAGTCTAAAAGTTTAGTTCGGTTATTTCTGGCGTGCTGCCAATCAGCTTCTCCGTCATCGCCATAACCAGCCCCTTCGTTTGAAGCTAAGCCAACACCAATATTCATCCAGTTTCCGTCAGCAGGATCTTTTTCATATTCTAATGTACGTTCAACCATTAGTTCTACGTCAGAAGTTGTTCCAGAGAAACGTCCAATAAATAATTCAGGATAAAAATCTCCTGTCATTTGTCCGTAGTATGAGTCACTCCACAATTCTTCCCATCCAGCAGTACCATATGTATGAGCAGGGATTTGCATGTGGTCTCCTACTAACAAAACAAATACTAGATCAGGATTAGCATCATAAAAATCTTCAATGTAATCTTTGATTTCTGTGTCAGTAGTACCCACATCATTTCTGTTAACGAGTGTTGTTTTGATTCCTGATTGATTTTTCCAATCCACTAAAGGTTGCATTTCATCCATGTAGCTATTTGGCGCAATCACTAACATATCTCCTTCTTCTTCACGCGGTGTATAACGTCCAAGCGCCATGTCCGTGTTTAGGTAGAAGTTTTGATAAGCGGTTTGAAATGCTCCAGAGTTTTCTGGTCGAGCAGTGATCTCATTATATCCAGGCATTGCCTCATTCGTCTTGACTGCCACTTCTACATTGTGGTAGATTCTTAGCACATGGGTTACAGGATTATACTGATAAGGGCTAATTTTGATTGTAGCACCTCTTGTATTTCTCATGACAAAAGGTTCTGATAAACTAGCCAATTCTCCGGGATAAAATGCATTTGTTGTATAGGCTTCTCCAAAAGTATAATCAATTGATGAAGGATTGACATTACGCTTAAGGCTTCCTTTAGAAGGTGTGATGTAGACATCTTCTAATTCTGCATAATCCGAATAAGTGATTTCTAGAGAAACGGCTCCTTTTTCAGGAATGATAACCGACTCTGTAAAGAAAGGTACAGCAGGCGCACCGGCTTCCATACTCACAATATCATAAGCTGACTCGAATGACAAATGATCCTGGCCTTCAATTGTAATTGAAGAAGCACTTGCAAAATCAGAAAGGTTAATAGCGTGTGAGACGTTTAAGTTCTCGATAGAAGAGGGTTTTAGTTCGAAATTCTGTGCCATTACGGCCGAGAATGAGAGCAGCGCTCCAAACGTAAGGTAAATTTTTTTCATGACTTTTTTTGAGATTGTTATATCCCAATATTACGAAAAAAATCAACGTAAATAAACTGATTTTAAACCTGTTTAAGTCTACTCTTGGACTTCAAAAGAGGATGGTGAAGTGGAGATGACTACTTTCTATCCGGCTTTTCGTGGAAATAATAACGCAAATCAACGGTCAAATAACTACCTCTTACATTGTCGATGGATAGAATTTTTGCTGGTGGATTCTCATAGGACATGGCAAAAGTATAAATGGGGGCAAAAGGCAGGTTGAAAGATCCGCCCAAATAAAAATATCCTTTATCCTTCGTACGATATTCAAATCCAATATTGGCAAGCATAGCTCCTTGAATTCGGTTTAGCCGAGCTCCCTCTTGTAAGAAATACTCTTGAAAACCTTGGAGCAATTCGACTCGAACATCGGACGGGAAATAATTAAAACTCGCTCCAGCCGATGTGTTCATATATAATTGATCACCTAAGCGGATATAGATTAAACCTTGAAAAGGTATTTCATAAGCAACCAATCGGACCCGACCATTATCGTTTAAACCTGAATCTGATAGGGCAAAATTTAAACCGAAATTACGTTGTGTAAATACCAATCCTGTCTCAAAAGAAATCATGTCAGTGATACCTCTTCTGATAACCATGCCAAATGAATTTCCAATTCGTTGTTTAATACCAGCCTCTAATTGATCTACGCTAAAATCTTGCTCAAATGTGCCGATTATTCTATTGGGTACAATGGGTTTATATTGTATTCCAAAAGTGGTGACATTTTTTTGGCCGATGGAAATACTCGCAATGCAAACCAATAAGATCAGTAATATGTTTTTTGTCAACTTCATTCATGTGCAAATTAATCAAATTCCTTTTCCTTAAGTAGCGAAAGGATCACCATCTTTCTCTTTTTTATACGGATCAAATTGCCCGTTATTGACTATTTAAATACCCCATCAACGCAAATGCAATGGCGCCAAAAAAGAATAAGATAAGTGCATAACGCAAAATAACATTCGGTATTATCATTTTTCGCGTTTTTGCTGAAACGGCATAATTAGCGCGGGTTGCTTTTTCATAATCTCGATCATGAACGGCATATAAATAAACCGTTTCACCTTTGATGACATCATCCGACTTTTCAAAAGATACATTTTCTTTATTCAACTCTTTTTCGAAAATGGCCGTATGCGCAGGATCGTAAAAATTAAATACGTGATAAGACTTTTCTGTGGGGTGGACTCTATAATTGACCAGTCCCAATCGACCTATTCTTCTACCCATTCTGTAAAGTATTCTATTGGTTTTCGATGACCTTTTGGCCATTCAAAATCAGGTTTTGGATAACCAACATAAAATAAAGCGAGGCATTTATCGTCACCCGTATTTCCCAAAAACTCGTTCATTTCCGTTGTATACATAACACCGGGCGAAGACCAAAATCCTCCTAAACCCCATGCCGTGCAGGTTAAATACATATTTTGAATGGCACAGGCTATTGCCTCAACCTCTTCAATTTCACGAATTCGACTTTCGGGATCGCGCTTTAAGGTTACGGCAATGACAGCCCCAGAAATTAATGGACGGTTTTTAAGTTTATTGTATTTTAGTTCTCCAAACTCCTCAGCCGGCGTCATTGCCTTGTATTGTTCCGAAAGAAAGTCGGAAAGTTTATTGAGTCCATCGCCCAAAAACACCTTAAATGCCCATGGTTGAGTCGAGCCATGATTGGGAGCCCAAATCGCATTATTCAATAAGACCTCAATTTGTTCGCGATGTATTTTGCGATCAGAAAATTGTTCTGGATAGATCGTTCGACGATCTTTAATCAATGCCGTTATTTCACTCAAATTGTACTTCATGGAAATGTTCTTTGTACAAAATTACGGGATATTTTGCAGAATAACCCTTGCCTTTTAAAGGTTATTTAAAATGTCTTTAGAGCTGTATATACTTTGTGAACAGGTAAGCCCATCACATTGTAATAAGATCCTTCTAATTTCTCAATACCGACATAACCAATCCATTCCTGAACACCATAAGAACCTGCTTTATCAAAAGGTTGGTAATTCTTCATGTAATAATCAATTTCATCATCGGTTAGATCGGTAAACAAGACTCGCGTTTCATCCGAAAAGCTAATACTTTTTTCTAACGTCCGAATGCAAACACCGGTCACCACAGTATGTACTTGACCAGATAATTTGCGAATCATGGCCTTACCTTCTTCTATTGAATTTGGTTTTTCCAAGATGTTTTTACCCTGAATTACAATGGTGTCTGACGTGATCAATATGGTGTCTTTTTCGAGCAAATCGACAAAGGCATCTGCTTTCTTTTCGGCTAGGAAAACGGGCACCTGTTCAGGCTTCATAGTTAAAGGATAAGACTCGTCGACCTCCTTGGTTTTTATTTCAAATTGAATATCTAACCCTTTCAGCAACTCTTGTCTTCTTGGTGATTTAGAGGCCAAGATGATCTTTTTCGATTTTAAATGACTAAGCATAGAATAAAGCAGAAATTACACCAAAGAGCAATGCAAATTTTAATGCGTTGGACGCATTGACATAATTCCTTCGTCGGTTATTACTGATTAAGAAAATATAGGAGATGATCATCGAAATAATAACCGCAACCAATAGTACGCTAAAAATTTTGCTGCCCATAGCTGTTTGCGGAGATAAAGGGCCTATACTTGAGCCATTCATGATGAAAAGGACAATAGGTACTAAGGCAAATAAATAAAGTAAGGCCAACATCGTTTTCGTACGCTTGTACCCAAAGCGGATTGGAATTGTTTTACTACCCAATCTTAAATCACCTTTTACATCGGACATGTCTTTTACAATTTCTCGAATTAGGTTAACCAAAAAGGCAAAGGCACTATAGGTGGTAATCAGAATTAAGGTCTCCCAAATAAAAATATCGTCTTGATTACCGAAAGGACTTGAGGCTGGAAAATCTGAGAATGCAGCGAAAATAAAAACGTAAAAAGGAACGATTGAAGTTAAAAATGCAACGATCACATTTCCGGTTAAGAACTTTCGTTTGTAGATGGCGGAGTAGAAGTAGAGTAGGTTGATTGAAGCAAATGATACCAGCATAATCCACCAGTTATCGAGTGTCCATGATAAGTAAATACTAATCAGGAAACCGATTCCATTAAACGTCCAATTCAGGATAATGGCCCAGCGGCGCTTGATAAAGCGGTCAATAATCAACCTATTGGGTTTATTAATACGATCCGCTTTTATATCAAAATAGTCATTAATAATATTGCCAGAAGCAGCAATGAGAATGACGGATAAGATCAGTAATACAAAATTGGCGTCACCAAATCCTAACTTAGAAAACAGTGTCGGTGTATAAGCTATGAGTTCACCGTCACTATTCAGTGTCAAGTATTGTCTTGTGAATTGAAAATTTGACAAAAACGCATAAAAAATACTCATGGTCAGCACGATTACCAGAATATTGGCAAATCGAATCAGTCTAAAAAACTGGTAAATACTTTGCATGGATTTTTTTCAGGTTAAGGATTAATTTTTCCGTTTGGATAAATATAATTCGATTCATTGACATAACCCACAAAAAGCGGTAATGTTTCATATCGAGAAATTAACCTCCTTTGCCCTTACCGAATAATCTGATACATTGTACGACGATTCAATTGGTGCGCCGCTTTTTGATCCTTCGGATCAAGTCCGTTGATATATTCCTCTGTCAATGTCACCTCTTCACCTTTGAATAAAGTGGTATTTGGTTTTGTCTCACCATAACCTTTGGCTGTCAAACGCTGCGAATTAATTCCTTTTTCAACAAGGTATTTCATCACCGCTTTTGCACGATTATCCGATAGCACCATGTTATCATCATCGTCCCCTTGTGCATCCGTATGTCCTTGTAATTCAATTTTCACATCAGGATTAGCATTTAGCCATGAAACCAATTCGTTTAACTCTGTATAAGATGTTTGACGCAAGCGTGCAGATCCTAAATCAAAGAAGACATTGGCTAATTCAACAGGTTTGTTTGAGTTGATTGGCGTCAACGGCACGTCTTGATGGTAAGGTTCGTTTGAGTTTTCAGGCAACGTAAGGTTAAAGTGCACCGAATAAGGTTGATACCCGGGCTTTTTAACGAATAAAGCATAATCTTTATCTACAGGCAGCGAAACCAGAAAAGAACCGTTTTGACGATCGGAATAAGAGCGCACGACCTCTTTGCCAGTCTCTAAATCCTTCAACGAAAATTCAGCTTCAAGTTTTTCATTGGATACGAGATCATATACCGTCCCGGTCATATAAATGGTTTTTGTCGGTCGAATACTTTCTGGCATATCAAAGGCATATAAATCGAGTGACCCTAAGCCGCCTTCACGGTCGGATCCAAAAATAGCAATCTCTCCATCCGAATAAACTAATAGGGAATGTTCATCACCAGCCGTATTAATTGGGTAGCCCAAGTTTTTTGGGTCCGACCAAGATCCGTCAGGTTGTAATGTTGTCATGTATAAATCATAACCACCCATACCAACGTGACCATTGGATGCAAAATAAAGTGTTTTACCGTCTGGGTGAATCAAGACTGAAGCTTCAGAAGCGGAAGTGTTAATGTTTTCTGGCAATTTTTCAGGTTTACCCCAAAAGCCATCCGCCTGCTTACGAGAAACGTAGATGTCACCATTACGTTTATTCCTCCCACCAGAACTTTTTACGTTTCCGCGAATAAAATAAAGCGTCATCCCGTCACTTGAAAGAGAAGGCTGTGTTTCCCAGTTCTTCGTGTTAACCGCGCCAGGTAAGTTGATGGGATCTAGCCATTTATCTCCTATTTTTTCCGTAATGAATAAATCACAACTTCCATAACCGCGTCGTCCTGGACCATAACCATAACGCGGATCGGTGCAACCTACAAAAATTAAAGTTCTGCCGTCGGGCGCAAAGGCAGGAGCACCTTCATTATTGGCTGTATTAATATTTGGTGGCATCGGAACACCTGTATCCCAATAACCATTTTGATCTGTACTCACATAAAAATCCTCTTGTTGATATCCGCTTCTACTTGTCACCCGCCGTGTATACAGTAATTGACTTTGATCTACGGTTAAGGTTGGGAAATATTCTGGGTCCTCAGTATTAACGCCAACACCAATATTTTTGGGATTAAACGGTACTGGATTTTTAATAGCTTCAATTGCAAACTCGCAGTTGACGATTAGCCATTCTAAATCCCTGACATAATCCTCATTCTTGTTTTTAAAAGTTAAATATTTTTGGGCATGCGTCAAAGCATCCTGATACCTGCCGTCCGACCATTCTAATACGGCTAAATCATAATACTCATATCCTGAAGAAGAAATCACCGGACGAATATCAAGCGCTTTTTTATAAGAATCAATAGCCATCTCATTCAAACCGATTCTTGCTGCATAATCAGCCTTAATCAAATAGGCGTCTGTGAATTCAGGATCTTTGGCAATGGCTTTATCAAAATAGGCAATAGCTCCTCTATAATTGGGTAACCCCGTTTCCATATCCAATTCACGCGCCATGGCCATGCCTTGTTCGACATACTTAATAGCTTTTTTACTTTTTGTATCCCATTCGTATTGCTGCGCTGATACTTGGAACGAAATAAAACAGGTGACGAGTATGGAAATGTATTTTAACATATATGTTTCTTAAGGAATGTTGAGGTATTTATGTGTTTGCAGCGAAATTTTCCACTGAATATTTTTTTTAACGTAATCAATAATAAAAGGTAACATTTTATCTTCTCTTTCCCATTCTGGTTGCAAAAAGAGTTGACACTCTGGCTTCACTTTTTCTGCCAATTCAGCTGCCCATTTAAAATCATGTTGATTGTAAATGATCATTTTTAATTCATTTGCCAACTGATAGTTTTCTTCCAATGGCATTTTGAATTTTTTAGGCGAGAGACAAATCCAGTCAAAATCTCCGGTCATTGGATATGCTCCTGATGTTTCTATCGCAATTTCCATTCCAACTTCTTTCAAAGCCTTGGTAATTGGCGTTAAATCGTACATGCTAGGTTCACCACCTGTGATAACGACAAAGTCGGTTTTACTCGCTATAACCTCCTCAACCAATTCAGCGATTGGCTTTAATTGAGCAGGTGTTACATCCCAACTTTCTTTTACATCGCACCAAACACAGCCCACGTTACAACCAGCCGTTCGAATGAAAAAGGCGGATCGACCAGAGTGATAACCTTCTCCCTGAATGGTATAAAACGATTCCATAACTGGAATTTCATCTGCACTAAATTTCATCATCTGCTATATCGTTAATATTGTTGATGTCAAATTCTACAACACCTTCTTCGTTTGGTCCAAAAATTTTCATAAAACGCTTGTTCCAGCGCATGTCATCACAAATGAATGATTGCTTGGAGTGTACGTGCTGACTAAAGGTTTCGTCGAAACCTTTGATAATCACCAAAAATTCAGGATTCATCAAACGCAATTCTTCCTGCTTTTTTCCATAAAATGGACTTTCTTCATCGATTTTATGCACCAGCGTCCATGTGAATGGGAGGAGTTCTACTTTGTCAATTTCAAGTGGTAGATTATAATAGCTTCTTGTCACTTCCCCGTTGGGTGTGACTTTGTCTAAGGTGAGGATCATTTTTGCAGTAACTTCTAGCAATACATTATCCCGCTCGTTCGCCAATTTGACCTTAATACTATACCCGTCTTGATATTTGGAATAAAGCACGAACTTACTAAAAATGATTTTTGAGTTGGGTTTTGAAAATCGTCCGTAAGCTAAACCTGTTGCCAATGAAAAAGACAAAAATCCAACAAATGCTTCAACCGATGCAACCGATTGGGCAAACACGCCAACAGGAGACAGACTGCCATAGCCCACTGTTGTAAAAGTCTGAACTGAAAAATAAAAGGTTTGTAGGATAGGGTGAGCCCCGTCCGATCGAATACCATCGATAGCTGCATTTCCAGCCAAAATATAAAGCAACGTAAAGAAGATATTTAGTAAAATATAGGATAAGAAAAGAATGAGAAAGAAACGTAACCATGAAATGTCAAGCATGTATTTAAAGAAATCACGAAAACCTTTTCGCGATCCTTTTTTAATAATATTATACGTACCATCTGGATTGATAATACGTTTGGTATTTTGCTGAAACTGGGTACCTATTCCAGGATCCTTAATCTCTGAACCCATTGACTAATGTGTTTTGGTCATGTTTTGATTCACACAAATAATATAATCGCCAAGTCCATAATTGTCTTTATTTAGATTATCGATATTCTCTTGTTCTACAGTAGAAATCGTAATCATCTCTTCAGCTTCTGCGTATTTTTTTAGGTAGTGTAGTATCCCTTCATGGTTATTAGAGTGGTAAGCTCCATTATAATGCAAGAACACCTCTTTTTTATCCGTGTTTTTTTGAATGAACCATGCCATAGTAGCATCTTTTACAGCCTGCGCTTGTGCAATGGCGATACTTCCATGGCCACCCATCGAAGCAATCATATCTTTATAGCAGGTAACGGTAGAGTCAAACACAAAATCATTAAGTGGCATTAAATACGTTTTCGCCAAGTCTGAAAGACTATCCAATGATCCTAAACTACGTTTATACACTATGTTTGCATATCGTCTCGGAACGTTAGTTGCAATGAACTTTAATTGATTCGCTTTTGCATACTCAAAAAGAGGTTTGTAATCCGTATTATAATTAGGCCAAAGTCTGACTTCTTCTTGGAAATTCTTTTTTGAAATCAAGCCGTTTAAATATTCGTCAATGATATACTGATTGTCAGCTTCAAACATTTCAGCCCCTAAAACTAGTCGTTTTTTATGCTTGCTATGAAGCTCTTTGGTTACTTCAAATTGCAGCCAATGACTAATGGGATTATTATGGTATTCACCAAAGAAAATATATTTCTTTTCAGAAAGATTTTTAATCATTTTTTCAAAGGATACTTTTTTCCCATTGCTATTGTATAATGCATAAGCAGGGAAATCGTTTGCTAAGGCTGATCCTGACTTTACAGAGACTAGCAGGGAAAAGAGTAATAGGTATACTGATCGTTTCATAAAATAAGATGTTTCTTTGGTTTAAATTTACGATTTTTCTTTTGGAAATCCTCGCTATAACAAACCGATTAAATAGAAGATGCGCCCTTGCCAAAATGTCAAAATAAGCGCAAAAGGAATAATGGCCCAAATGCTAATAATTCGCCAAAGTGAAAATCGGAAATTCGGACGTTTGTAAAAGATTAAGATGAGCGGAACAAAAAGAAAGAGGTGAGGGAATGGGAATAAGTCATAAACTGAACCTCTTGCATAGAAGGTGTCTTGCTGAAAATGATCATATAAAAAGAATTCTCTTTTCCGAGTAATCGGATTTTCAGGGTCGTATTTCTTCGGTGGAGCAACCAGGAGTGATATAGATTTGGTGTCATTAAAGAAGAAGCTCTTGTTTACTTTTATAGGACGAAACTTGGTGCGCCAATAATTTGGATTATTGACATAAAAGGTCTCGTTGTCTACGGTGATGGTGCCTTGGATGACGTTAAAACCTTCAGGTTCTTGAACCATGAGTGCTTCGCGATCGACCATAAAGTCAATGATCAAAAGTAAATTTATGATGACGCAGTAAATGGCGCCAATTTTAAAAATACGCCATTTAAAACCGGTTGTAATCTCCTTAAAATATTCAGCCTCTTTTTGCTCTTCTCTGCTTTTTAAATCTTTAAAACGTTCCCTTGCTTTTCTGATCTTTTCTTGACGAACTTCTTCCGCTGTTTTAACTACA
>Ga0181563_10000524_pt1 | contig 36519 bp, 22 predicted proteins | sample 011ome_25_FD_133759 | JGI IMG/M metagenome (GOLD analysis project Ga0181563, IMG submission 133759) | Coastal salt marsh microbial communities from the Groves Creek Marsh, Skidaway Island, Georgia - 011512CT metaG (megahit assembly) | ecosystem: Environmental > Aquatic > Marine > Intertidal...
CTTTGCTTCGCGTGCAATCAGCCTTCCGTAACTCTCTGATTGCTGGCTCGCATAAACCATGGATTAGTGACCCAGATAGTCGCATTTGGCTTGAGTTACATGATGAGGCGTACAACGAATTTCACAGTGAGGTTCAAAAGCTTCATCTCGTTGCGGCGCCATTTTCTTTGCTGAAACTAGATTTCCGGGACTCAAAGACTGTGTCCCTTGCGAACGCGTCGCTGGGTGTTTTAGATGCTTCAGAGATAAGTATGGATCCAAATAAACATATTGAAAGTGCGAAGTGCATGATTGAAGCTATTTCAAGTCAAACCGAAGATGTTATTCGAGTATGCACAGTCGCTTTAGGAACCATCAGTGCTGTGTTCGCCGCCGGGCAAGCTTCTAAATCAGTTCAAAATAAAGATTGGGGAGTCACTGGTGATTTGATGGCATTGATAATAATCCGTATCACGGCATCTTTAGAGTTCGATGCTACTTCGTTACTTACCGCGAAGAACACCTTGCTTGATTACGTTCCAATTCTCATGACGGCGTTCAAGGAGATTCAAGACGTCGGTGGTTTGGTACCTAGCCTGGAGCATACGTTACATGCTTTAGTGAACGCGCTGCACGCTATGGCGAGAAGTTTGCTCAAAATCATAAGTGATGGTCTCCAGGCAAGTATCACTCCTTTGAGTTCTCGGGCGTCGACACAGGAAGCTTCAATGTTTGATGATGATTTAGATTTTGAAATGGCCGGGACCGATTTCTCTGATACTCAACATTCGAACGCCTCACAGATGCTCGCAGCCAGCGCGGCTGCTACTCAGGATTCCGAAAATAACGTCATCGTTAGTGAACGTATCATTCGTCAAATATTGCGGTGTTTCGAGTCGTTAGCCATGGTGGTTCCAGATGCAGTCGCAGGTTCTGTGTCAACATTGTTGCGTTTTTCAGTGCCACCAGATGGTGCCCCACCTCGTGGGTCTTGTGGTATCGGCATATCGCAAGAAATTGTAGAATTAGTGATCAAATTATTAGGCGCAGCTGATTCTGAGTATCTCTTAGAGCACATTCTTCCCGTGGTTGAAGCTGTGTCTCGCGGGCAGGTAAATTTGGATGACAATGCAGGATTGACATCCTCGTCTCGTTTGTGGTTGCTCAGCCAAGTTTCTATACTAGCAAACGGTCTTTATCGCCTGAAGAAAGATAGTAAAGACGACACAATACCGATCACTACTTATGAGTCTATTTCAACGTTAGTATCTAGGGCATCTGGAATTGTCAACTCTGAAGAACCGTGTGGTTTGCGACACTGTTCTGCTCGCGCCGCGTTAGCCGATTGTCTGTTTTCCCTCTTCAAACTGAATCTGGATTACTTCCAACCACAGTTTGGCGCTTGTTTGGCATGGATGTTGGGTGATGATAGTTATCTTGTTCGTATTCACTCGGGCGTGGCGATGGCTTGCATTCTTGACTTTTTTGAAGACGCCGATCACATCAGCATATTTCAAAACAACATTGTTTCTGGTTTGGCCATTAAATGTAAATTTTCGCACGACGGTGACATAAACGTGGTCAGCATGGAAGATGGGGTTGATATCGAAGTTGAGTCTTCGAGTTTGCACACTCTCGCAGCAGTTGGTACCGTTTCTCGAGTTCTTGAGCCGTGGTGCGCGTACATGATAATTTACCACCGCGCACGGCGTAGCAAGCATATTCATGTCCCAGCCATGAACGCTTTGAGGTATCTAGCCACCGCTGCAGGTCATCAATCAATTCATTCATTCGTGAAATATCACAGCCGTACAATTTGCAAGCTCTGGGCCAATTCGGGAATGTGTGTTTCACTGCTGTTTGACATTCCTGAACTTCTTGGATTATCAGCTGACGCGACGAAGCGTGATGTTGCAAACAGCCTTAAACGCAATCTTTTGCCTGCTTTACTGTACGACAAGGACGACAGCAATCTGAAAATCTTGGCTTCCACGTGTGGCGCAGTAGAACACATCGACAAATTAATTCAAGCTGATTGGGATGCCGTGCACGCACAATTGTATATTACTGCGGCGCACGACGAACGAGCATCACAAACGCTTCTTCGCGCAAAAAAGATGGCGCGCGGCGGCACTGCTTGGGATGCGAACTCCGTTTCAAATCGACTGAGCGTTTTATTCGAATTGTTACTTTTAGCGAGAGATCCAGTCCACGGCGCGAGCATGTGTGACATTCCACCGCCATACCAAAAGTCGGATGACGTCGTGCAGGTTGTACAGAGACTTTTGAGCGAATCGAATTCCAAAATTGAATGGGAACAGGGCATTATGTTTCAAGCGATGCTCCATGTTCACGAAGCGCTCGATGCTGCGGTTTCATCTCGTCATCGATTGAAAGTTTTATCAGCTCTCAAGGTTTTGTTCGAATGTTTCGGTGAAGAAAAGATGAAAACCCATGCCATACTTCGATACGCTCACTTCATGCTTTTTCCATACGTTGTCGATTCAACTGTCGGCGCAACGTGCTGTGAAATATTGGAGTTATTAGTCAAGCAAACTTACGACGAGTTGGATGAGCGTGATTGCAAGAGTTCAGCGTCCAAACATCTTACGTCGACGATGGAGCATGTCGTATTGCCGCTTGTCTTCTCTCTTGCCACAGTCGCTGCATCGGAAAGTACCGCGATATCGACTTGGCAGCGCGAGAAAGCGGAAGGCTTGATAAACACCACGGTGTGTGGTGCGCCGGAATCAATGCAGCGACCGTTGAGTATGCTGCCATCTATGCCGGATGTTCCAAATTTAAGCAGTCTACAGTTGATACTCGATAATATTCCGGACAAGCCAACGTTTGCAGATAGATTTGCTTCTGTGATTGATAGCGCGTCTGCTCTACCGCCGACTTTACGAAGAGTTGTTCTTCGCGCAAGTGGCACAGAGGCTTTGAAGCACAAGAGCGAACTTTTAACATTGTGCAAGAGCGACTCATCTTCGCCAATTCCAGAGAACGTTTGGAGATTCGCTGAGCTCGTGACACCACTTGACGACGCAAGACTTTTGGCAATCGCTGCGGAACTTCTTTCATTGCTCGGGCCGCTACGTCCAAATACAATAGCGTTTGCTCCACCCGGTACAACTTCAGGAGGAAAGGTTTTACCGGACCGTGATGGTTCTCGAATCATGCGCGATGTCCTGCAGCACTTGTGCAGTTTGCTTTGCTCGTCATCAAGTTCAACTGTACGATCTACTGTGACGGCGTTGCGAGAAATGTTTCTTATCAAGAAAGTCTTGAAGGCGTATCCGGAAATGAGCGACATTGAGCAACTCTATCTCGAACCGTTCGCGCGATCGACGAAATTTGAATGTTTTATATCCCCAGTGCAGACACTTCCTTCTATACCTAGTGAATCATATGTGCTTGATGATCCGCGCATTTGGCTCGCTGATTCGGGAGAGCGTTCTGTGGATTTGACTGTGCAGTATGAATCATGGTTGTGTACGCTCGTCCATAGATTGATTGGAGAGTGCAAAGATCAAGTTTTGTTGATTTTACGATCGATGGCGGCGAGTGACGCCGCTTTAGCGGATTTACTCTTACCCTCAGTGCTTATCGACTTGGCTTTGAATTATCCCGAATCACCGTCGCCGACTGCAGGAGACGTGCACGCATGTGTTAGCAGAGGTATTTCAATGTGTCTACTTCGCGCAAGTCAACCAGGAGGTAAAAAGCCAGCAAAAACGTTACTTCGAGCTTTAGATGCTCTACGCTCTAAACGTACAGAGGCTTTTCGACGACTACCATTGTTGAGACCTGCTCAGAGAAACATTCCAGCTGCACATAAGTGGAATAAAGTATATTGGGTCAACGTGGACTATCTTGAAGTCGCACAAGCCGCAATCGAGACGCATGCGCCATTGACTGCCATCTTATTTGTCGAACACTGGGTCGAATCTCAAAGTGGGACTATTGCGCTCAACGCGGTTGGCTCTCAGGCAGACATGTCTGATGAAGTGCCACTGTATCTTGCTCTTCTACTCAAGGCTCAATCGAGTTTGTCTGAACCTGATGGCGTTTATGGTTTACTTCGCTCGAATGCCCTAGAGTTACAACTGCACTTAAATGAGCATGAGGGACAATGGGATCGTGCGCTTGCTGGGTACGACTTGCTGCGTGGCGACGCCGAAGATTTTGGCGTCGCCGACGCCGCATCACGTGTTCCATTGGTAAAGGCGTTGCGCCAGCTTGGATGTCTTCATTTACTTAAATCATATTCTAAAGCATTTGGCGAAGAAGAGTTCGCTTCACCAGAGCTCAAAGAGGTGCAGTTTGAAGCAGCTTGGCGAGCAGGCCAATGGAATTTGCCGACTGCACTGACACGCGCGCAAGGTACATCTAGTGCAGCTGCATTTAACCAGAGCTTGCACTCCGCACTTTCTGCGCTCGATAGAAACGATGTGGGCTGCGCAGTTCAAGAAACCAATCGTTCTCGTGCACACTTACTTCGAAATGCCATCCGTGGAGGAGCAGAGTCGTCAGATGCTATGAATATCACGATTATGCGGATGCGGATGCTAGATGATGTTTCAGATGCCGCAAAACTATGGCGATACTTTTGTGCCGATGGATTGGCGAATTTGGAGGCTGCTATGCAAAGTCTGCGCGATCTTTGGTCATCACGCAACGTTGAAAATGCGCCGTTTCGACTCATCGAACCATCGCTTGCTTTACAGGGCATCATACTCAACATGGCTGGACTCGAGCAGCAACATACACAACTGTTGACACGCACGTCTATTTTAGCGCGAAAAGACGGCCACACTACGGAGGGTGTACAAGCAATTCGAACAATTCGCATGATGGCTCAAAGAGGATCGACAGCGCATGACACGCAACGTCCAGATTTGATAATTTCCAAGACGTCTCCATGGCGCGTTGAAGAGGCAAAGTTGCTTTGGGCGCAAGGCAAATCTGAATCAGCAATAGCTATCGTGAACTCAATCGTGCGTCAAATGAAACCTAACTCGTTGACGCAACAATTAGACACGACAAAAAGTCCTCTAGTAGATCCAAAGTCGACCGCTCAATATTATGAACTGCTTTGCCTACTGTCAAAGTGGCAAGCAAACGCCCGCACTGAATCAAGTAAAGTTATCTTGAGCAGATTTTTGGACTGCGTCAACGGGGTGACCAGTACATATGGCGCTGATCTCACCGTGGCGAAGCAAAAGTCTAAAACGTGCAAGTATCCCGACAGTGTCTTATATACGAAGGACGGGTATCATCACGTCACGCATTTGCGTTTGCTCAGTCGGTGCCACTATCGTCTCGCGCAGTACACGGATTTACTCTACCGTCAGTCTGAGGAGCGAGTGAATTCTCCAGAATGGAAGCGTTCAGAGCGCCTGAGAGAACGTAATGAGAACGAATTGACCCGCTTAAGAGGTGAACGAGAAGTCAAGCGCAATGAATTGCAACGAAGGAAAAAGGGGACACCAGCGTTCGTAAAACTTGCAGAAGAAGCAACGAGCCTTTCCATGCGAATCAGCCCTCTTGAAGTTCAAATCGCAAACGATCGCGATGAAGCTATGCAGGTGTACAAGGAGTATTCGAATTCTTTGATTACTGCTCTGCAGGGTTATCGTCGGTCTCTCGAGGCAGGCAAATGGAACAGTCAGGCGAGCGTTTTTAGAATGATTGCGTTATGGTTTGAATTTTGCGGCAAGGGCAATGATCGCACATTTCGTGGTTCAGAAACGACTAGGGTGATTAACTCAGTGAATGCGGAAATGAACAAGCTCGTCACTCGCTTAACGATACCAAGTGCTGTATTTCTTGAGCTTTCACACCAAATTGTGAGTCGCCTTGGTACGCCGTGTCCCGCTGAGAATGACTTTATCAAAATTCTCGAGACTTTGATCCAGCGTTTGATGAAAGACCATCCGCATCACGTTTTGTATCAGATTCAAGCTCTTACGCGCGGTGATAGGGTTGAACGTGCGGGAGATTTTCGCACGTCGTCTGAAAAGATTGCGGCGGCAAAACGTTTACTTGAAAATTACGGCGCTGGTTCAAATGCATGTAAACAACTTCTTGTGCAAATGGATCGCATCATCGAAGCTTACATCCATGTAGCTGCGTTGAAGTTACCAGAATCGAATGAACCCATTTACATTCACAGCTTACCGACCGAGGTGAAGAAACGCTCATTGAACAACTTGAAACTTATTCCGGTGCTCACTGCACCTCTACTCGTCGATCCGACGTGCGAGTACCGCGATGGTAGCTTTCCGTATTTTGCACACTTTGGGGAATGTACGAAATTAGTTGGTGGTATTAACCAACCCAAGCTTTTAGAATGTCATGGTTCCGATGGACGAATCTATCGCCAGCTCGCAAAGAGCGGCAATGATGATTTACGCCAAGACGCCGTCATTCAACAATTGTTTGGCCTGGTGAATACGCTGTTGAAGCAATGTCCAAGTACAAATGAGCGAAGTATGAGAATCCGCACGTACAAGGTGATTCCATTTTCTCCCGAAGCTGGTTTACTCCAATGGGTTGACAACACCACGCTTCTTTCGACGTATCTCGTCAGCAGTACTCGAGGCGCGCACGAAAGGTATCGTCCAAGCGACATGAAGTCGAAGGATATTCGAGAATTGATGATGAACGCTAAACCAAGCGAAATTCATCAGCGCTACAAAGAAGTGTGCGAAGGTTTCAAACCTGTGATGCACAACTTTTTCCTCGAACATTATCCTCAGCCCGTACAGTGGTTCGAGCGACGCGTGGCGTACACAAGATCGTGCGCAGTGAACTCCATCGTCGGCTACGTCATAGGCCTCGGCGACCGACACAGCAGCAACATCTTGATTGATAAAGCCACCGCAGAGTTCGTGCACATCGATTTTGGCGTTACGTTCGAACAAGGCTTAACGTTAAAAACTCCAGAACGCGTGCCGTTTCGCTTAACTCGCGACATCGTCGACGGCATGGGCGCGTGCGGCGTCGAAGGCGTCATGCGTCGTTGCTGCGAAGAAACGATGAAGGTGCTCCGCTCCAACCGCGACGCGCTGACCACCATCATCGCCGTTCTCGTACACGATCCAATTTTAAAATGGGCCGTCGGTGGCAAGCGTCAGGACCGCATCTCACACACGCACCCCAACTCAATCCAAGCGTATCTCGACCAAGCCCAAGCCACCGAGGAGGGTAATTTGGACGCCGAGCGCGCGTTGATGCGCGTCAAGCAAAAACTCGACGGCTACGAAGACGGCGAATTACGTTCCATCCAAGGTCAAGTCCAACAGTTACTCCACGACGCACAAGACCCGTACAGGCTCGCATCCATGTATCCAGGCTGGGCGGCGTGGGTATAAACATCCTAGAACATTGTCCATCGAGTCATAGTCATAGTCGCGCACCGTGCCAATCGAGTGACGTCACGCCCCCAGCCTCGCGCGCGCGTCCTCGCTGTGCCGCACATTTCGACGCCTCTCGCGTCCGCGCCTGCCGATGATGACGACGATGACGATGACGATGACGATGACGATGACGACGACGACGACGATGACGACGCCGGCGCCGCGCCGCCACCACCGCCGCGCGGCGACGACGACGACCGCCAAGGCGTCGATGGGCAAGGAACAGTTTACGACGACGTCCCGACGCGATGCGTTGTTCGCGGCTGCATCTGCGGGTACGTGTGCGCGCGAAAGCGGCGAGAGAGATGCGCGATGATGACGCGTGGGTGTGACGACCACGGTGGTGGTGGCTGTGATGGGACGCCGACGACCGATGGAGCGGTGGTGTGGTTGATTGATAAAAAGGCGCGCGCGAGGCACCAACGCTGAAGAACTGACATTTGTATGTATTTTCGCACGCAGTGATGCTCGTGAGCGCGCCGGCGCGCGCGCAAACGATGGACCCGAACCGTAAGTATAAGGAGGTGTGCGATCCGACGGAGGATGGTGCGGACTGCCGCGCGAGAATTCTCGCCGAAGATGGACTCGGGGCGGATTCATACAACGCGCCTCGCCGGGAGTTCAAGGCGGCGAATGCATCGACGAATCCGAACCTTACGACATATCAAAGCGACACGCTCGCATTTGTGTCTGAGGTTGAACGATTGTTGGCTATGGATGTGTATGACCCGACGCGTGAGAAGGCCATCGCGGCGTTCCAAAAGACGTCCAACGTGTGGTCGTCCAAGTACGCGCCGGGCGGTTCATCCAAGACTGCCTCGGGTCGCGCGTTCTACAACGCCCTCAACCAATTGGCTGGTCACTTCTCTTTCAACGGCTTAGCTCCGCTCCCGAAGGCTCGTCTTGAGCTTGTCGAAGGTAACCTTGAACAAACGCGCACGTTGTTGGCTCAAGGCAGATAAATTTGTCTGTCGCCGCCACCGCGAATTGCTTTTTAGTGTTGTGCGTTTTTGTTTGCGTATGTGTGCCCATCCAAGTGTTGGATCGCGGTTGAGTATTTATACCTTAGTAGAACCACTGTAGTTGAGAGATTGTCTCCTAAAAATTCATTACTTCAGTCACATTTGCGCGCGTTTGCCTCGTGTTCCAAACCCGGGTGTCCTCACTTTCGCACATGTTACGTCGTCCTCCGAGTCGCATCGAACTCAAAAGCGAAGACAAAGAAGAGGTTCGTCATCGTGTGAATTTTCATTCGCGTCTCTTTCGCTCTCTCTGTATCTCTCGCGCGCAATATCGTCGTACTGACGGTTACTTTTCGTACCGACGACGCTCAGTTTGAACTCCTTCGCCGAGATTACTTGGCGACACGCGAACTCGGCGCGCCCACGACGCCACAAGACACCGCCGATCGCGCCAGACTCGCCCGCGAACACGAACGTGCGCGTCGACTCGGATTAAACCGGTCGTTACAACCACCACCGCAGTAAAAGAAGAGACAGGATGCGTCCGCTAGTCATCGTCGGTCCTTCGGGCGTCGGCAAAGGCACGTTGATTGCTATGCTTCAGCGAGAGTTCCCCGATAAGTTTGGGTTTTCTGTGTCACACACGACGCGAGGACCGCGACCAGGGGAGGTGAATGGCGTGCACTACAATTTCGTGGACAAGCAAGCGATGGAGCGAGACATAGCGAATGGCAAGTTTCTCGAACACGCGCACGTGCATCAAAACATCTACGGAACATCTTTCGCGGCAGTAAAGAGCGTGACCAAGGCAGGGAAGATTTGCTTGTTAGACATTGACGTCCAAGGGGCAGAACTGGTGAAGAAGAGCGGCATGGATGCGGCCTACGTGTTTATCGCGCCGCCGTCGATGGAAGAACTCGAACGACGCTTACGCGGTCGAGGCACTGAGGCCGAAGACGCGGTGTTGAAGCGATTAGAGAACGCACGCACCGAGATGAAGTCCAAAGATGTCGCGGGTTTCTACGACGCTGTCATCGTCAACGACGACGTGGACAAGGCGTACATGGCGTTGAAGGAGGTCATCGAGCGTCATGTCGATAGCCGCCCGGCGCTCTCAACGGACCAACTCTTAACCCGTTACGGCCCCGTCGCGTTTGGCATCACTTGTGCCATCGCCATCGCCGCGCGCGTGTTCATGAACGGTGGGAAGCTTTGAGAATCGCCGCAGTAGCTCGACAACATTTAGACCACTCCGTTGTCAACGAAGAACAGTTAATATAATAAAGCTCCACCTGGCGCTGCGAGAATCGTCATTGTTTGGACGCGCGCGTCGTCGTCGTCGTCGTCGTCGTCGCCGTCGCCGTATTCGAAAAAAACGACGAACGCATACACTCACCATGTGGTTATTCGCGAAGAAGAAGACGCCGAGCGAATTGCTGCGCGAGAATAAGCGTATGCTCGACAAGTCGATTCGCGAGCTCGATCGAGAGCGCACGGGCATGATGTCTCAGGAGAAGAAACTCATCGTGGAAATAAAAAAGATGGCCAAAGCAAATCAAATGGGCGCGGTCAAGGTGCGTGTGCGAGATCCCGTTCGATGATACGTTGCTTCCTGGCGTTGAGGGTTGTAAAGAGTGAGATTATATTGAGAAGATTTTGAGAGAGAAATTGATGAATCGCGCTCTGACGCGTCGCTTTATTCGCATACATAGGTGATGGCGAAAGATTTAGTGCGCACGCGACATTCGATAACGAAATTTTATGCGCTCAAGTCGCAACTGCAAGGGGTTTCGCTTCGAATGCAAACGTTGAAGAGCACGCAGGCGATGGGCGACGCAATGCGCGGAGTGACTCGAGCCATGAAGTCCATGAATACGCAGTTAAATTTACCATCGTTAAATAACATTTTGAAGGAATTTGAGAAGCAAAATGAAAAGATGGATATGACTACGGAAGTCATGGGCGATGCTATTGATGATGCATTCGCTGGGGAGGATGAAGAGGAGGAGACTGAGGAGCTCGTAAACGCAGTGCTTGATGAACTCGGATGTAACGTCGGAGAAGAATTAATCGATGCCCCGGCTGTGAAGATCTCGGCACCATTAGAGCAAGAACACGTCAAGGCGACAGCCGTTTTAGAAGGAAGCGTAGGGGGAGAAACGCCGAGTGCACCATCTGCTGGTGGCGCCTCGGCTATTGACGACGATTTACAAGCACGCTTGGATAAGTTGAGAGGTTCCAACTGATGTGGAGTCAAAAGTGTCGTCGTTGTACATTGTAATGCTACTATAATTTCTATTTCTACGTCCCAAAGTTTTAGATATACGACTCAATCCATTTGCGTCACGATCTTCTTCTTTCTTGCAGGCTTGAATTCGACCTTTTCCGCTCCAGGGGCGGCGTGCGCGACGCGACGCTTCGCCTTGCGAGTCTCCGCATCGATCATTGTACGACGCAACTTGGTTTGCTTGTGAATAGCCTTTGGTACGTGGTGATGGTTGGCAATGCGTCTAATTTCTGGCATGTGCTTGAATCGATCCATCAACGACGCGTTGTACGCCTGCTTGCGCTTCTCGCGAGCGAGGAGTGTGCCGCCTTGCGCGCTCGCCTTGGATTTCCAGCATCGAATGTTCATGTCATCAGAGGCACTGAAGACGTAAGAGCCGTCCATAGAGAATCGCGTGCAGAACACGCGCTGCATACGCTTGGTGTGATACACATCCTTGGAGTGCCCGGCGTTGTAATCGAACAAGCGAACGGTGCGGTCGTACGAACCCGCGACGAATTCGCGACCCGTCGGCGAGTAGTCGATATCCATCACCGCGCTCACGAAATCCTTGTGCACGCACGTTGCAATGTCCAACTTTCGCATGTCATACGAATACAGGTTGCAATCTTCATTAGCAACGGTAAAATTGAACGCTTCCATGGGATTCCAGCACAGCTTTGTGCACTTATTTTGCATGAAGAGCTTTTTCAACGGCGTTTGCTGACGCACGTCGTACAACGCGATGGAACGATCAGACCCACACGACGCGAAAATGTCCACCTCCACAGGATTATAACGCACAGATAGCACCGTGTCTATGCCCCAATCGAACGTATGCAACGGTACTTGCCTCGTCATGTTCCACACTTGCACCGTCGTTCCGGCGGTGGCAAACTCGGGCTTGCCCCAGTGCGCGTCGCAATCGCGAAACCCGTTATCTTGCGAGCTAATGTTATGCGTTACGTCCACAGGAATCGCCCTGTTTGGATCATTCATCTCACCCATCCCTGCGCGAGGTAACGTCCACACGCGTACCGTTGCGTCGTCGCTACAACTCACCACGTTGGCGCCGTCGTGCGACACGCACACCCCGCGCACCGCGCCCCGATGTCCCTTGAGTATCCTCATCGTCTTCAACGACGGCACGTCCCAGACGCGAATCTCCCCATCCGCGGCACCACTCACGAGCTCCGTCAACGACACGGGAGACTTCGCCATCGACATCACCGCATCCGCGTGCCCACCCATTTGCCCGACGAGCGGTTTCGCAAACATTTTATCAAGCTTCACCGCATTCAACGCGCGTTTATACTCCACCGCGCGGTGCATCGGCCGCAGCTCCGGGTCGAGATTACGATGCACTTTGATCGCATCGCTCGTGCACTCGCGCGTGTAGTCTTCTTCGATGCGTGAGATGGTTTTAATCTTCATTTCGGCGCGTCAACGAGACCAATCGCGCCGCCGCCGCCACGCCAACCGCGGTGTCCGTCCGTGTCCCGTCCGTCCGTCGCCGCGCCCGTCGTTCGCGCGCGCGGCGTCGCGATCGAACGCACGAGTATCTCTGTGTGCGTACGCGAATGCGCGTTCGGTCGCGCTCGCGCGGATCGTCACGCGCGGAGGCTGTGAATGCCGTCAGACGTCGTTCGGCGTCAGTTTGCGACGCGCACATACATGCCGTTCGTTCACGTCGCGTGGTGCGTGCGCTCGCGCTCGGTGCGATCGACGCGCGTCGTGCGAGCATACGATATAGTTTGCGTTCGTTTTCGTCGTCGTTTTGGTCGTCGTTTTGGTCGTCGCGTATTGACAGCCGTGTAATTCGTCGTCGTCGTTATCCGCGCACAGGTTACCCAAAGCGTGCCGCACGCCCGAGGTTCGAAAAGAAGTCGCATCGGCGATCATCAAGGCGCTGGTGAACGTGAAGTCGGCGGAGATAACGGCGGATAAGGTTGTCGTGCGGTTTTCTGAAGCCGTGGACGGGTTTGCGTTGCCACCGGGACACACGCACGAGACGGTGGATACAAAGTAAGACGTCGAGACGAGCGTTAGGATGTTTGCGAGGGAGTTGAGTAAACGAACGATGACGACGTTAGGGTCGATTGTTCGGGGGAAACATCAGCTGGTGACGGTTGAGTTGGTGAGTGATACCATGTGACCGAACGGGTACATTGGCAAGCGACAGTTGCAGCGGGCGATGCGCGCGGTGCAACGCGAGCCATTGGATCCAAAAAATCCATTACGTTTCACGGTGATTCGGGTGCCGTTCTTTTTAGAACCTGACTATCCGAGAGATGAGAGTTGGAGTGAAACAAATAGAGTGCGCTTAGAGCGTAAGTGGGGAGGTAAGCAAGAGTTTGAGGAGCAAAAGAGAAGGCATCGATTGAAGGAGCGCGGTCTCGACGCCGGCATCAAGCATTTTAATTTGGATCGTTTGGCATCGAGTACGATGCAAAGTCATCGCTTGGTGCAGTGGGTGACGAAAAATTATGGGTGCACTGTGAGCGAGACGCTGTACAACGATTTGAACAAGCGACATTTCGAGCTTGGACAAAAGTTGAATGATCGTAAAATGCTAATACAAGCCGCGAGCACGGCGGGCGTCGATGCGCAAAAAGCGGAAGAATTCCTCGCATCTAGCGAAGGTGAGATGGAAATAGAGGGAGCTCTGCATATTTTGCGACGCATGGGTATTCACTCTATCCCTAATTTCATCATCGGGGCTTCTGAGGTGTATTCAGGAGCGGTGCATTCCTCGGAGCTCATTCAAGCGTTTCGTAAAATCGAAAAGACTGGCAAGGGCGCGCCTGAGAGCGCGTTCGCGCAAGTTCTTGGCATTCCAGACGAGGTCCTCGAACAACCGTTAGATGTGTCGTATGCAAAAGCCTCTGGATGACAAACTCAATAGTTTGTCACGTTTGCGCGAGACGAATATCGATATTTGTGACGACCGAATCAAAAGCGTTTTGTTAAAACGCCGGTTCGAGTCTGATGTCGCCGATGTCGTCTTCGCGCGAGTTTCTCCTGAGACGAAAGTATACTACCTTAGATATCATCACATATTTTTGTTATAACAAACGTTTACGGTATTATTACTTTCTTTTAACCTTTGTCTCTTTCAACTTTTTCAACGAGATTTGAGCACGCTCAGCAAAACTTGAAATCCATTTCGCAGTCCATAGCCCAGTGAAACTTTTCAATCAACGCCTTGGTAAACACAGTGTTTGGCGGTACTTCATGGCGTTTGCACCACGATAACGTGATACGCGGATCAAGGTAGTTGATCTTCGATGTGCCGAGCGAAACCGTTTTTAATTCTTCCTTCATGTTCATTTGAATCTCCAACTTCGTCATACGTTCTTTGAGCGCCGCAAGCTTCTTCTTTTTGTTTTTATCGTCGCTCTTCTTCATCGCGGTGATCGCCTTGGCAAGCTCCTTCTTCTTGTCTTGAAGCTTTTCCATTTGCGTGTCATGTGCTTTACTGACACCCTTCTGGTGATTGCACAAGATGGCGACTTCCTTGTTCGCAGCGTCATACGTAGACTTCTTTTGAAGCACGGTGTCGTTCGTGTTTGTGTTTTCCAGCAAGCGATCGAGCGTGATGGACGCGTTGTACGTACGGAACACTTTGATGGTGAGACCAGGCATGAGCGTTTGGAGGTGAGCGTTCACAGTCTGCGGCGTCACTGCGTCAAAGATATCCATTTCCGGTCCCTTACCAGCGCAGAATCGCTTGAGACAGCTGTATGCGTTGGGCGCAATCTCATGCTCTTGAAGATACTGGATGGAATCCTTACCCAAAAAGTCAAACTTGATAACGCTATTCTCCATAAACTCAATGTGTCCGGCACGTAAAGTACACACCCCAACGGTATCAGCGAGATCTTCATCCTTTTCACCACCGGCACGAAGAGCGAGCTTATCAACCAAGTACGTCGCCACGGCTAACTGGGCCATTTCATTACTTTGGCTCAACATGTTTTTGTTGTAGTCGGAGCGAATCTTGTCAACGAACTTGTGAAGCGAACGCGCCTTTTCATACTTTTTCTGGTCGCTTTCAGCCTTGATGGTGGACGTGGCACCAAACTGCACGTACTTCCAGTCCTTGGTGTTGATCACGTCATTCCAACCCGCTAACCACGTCGCCGTGTCGTTGTGAATAACCGCCTTCCACGAGCGCCCCGCGGGCGGCTCTGGCACCTTGGCTTCTCTTCCTATGTTTATCGTGACATCCTCCGGCATGATGCGACGCTTGATCTTACCCATCTTCGGGTGCTCACCACGACCGCGGAACAATCCTGGAGGCTCGATGCGGAAGTTACCAACCTTTTCGCGGCGTCCATCGATGGTTGCCCAGGTGTACTTTTCCTCCGCCGCGTCGCGGTCTGCCTTGATTTTCTTCTTTTCCTCGCTTGTCATTTCTTTCTTCTTTTCACGGATCTCGAAAAAGTGCATGTACATCTTGGTGAAATCGCACTTCTTAAAGTCAGTAATAAAGCTGTGAGGTCCATTTTTCAACGTCGCACGGAAGCCGTCCATAAAGTTCTTTACGAAGACAGGCTTTTCGGCGTAATCGGAATCCTTCATGACGGCGAAGAAACCGGCAACCTCTTCCTCATGCGGTAAAAGCACGACTTCTTGCCCATCATACACCAAAGGCACACCGTGCGGCTCATACTCTGGTGGAAACACCACACCATTGTGCTCGAGAGTCTTCCACTGAACCACGGCGCCCTTCTTTGCGACCCACGCGGTGTCGCTCTTCGGTGTCTTACGAGGCGCGCTCACCCCCGAAGACTCTCTCGGACGCTTTTCCCCACTCACGTGATGCTTCTTCTCCTTCTTCATCTTCTTCTCATCACGATCACGTTTGTGTGATTTCTTCACCAACAACTTATCGCGATGTCCGTGCGCCGCCGAAGACGACGTCGGCGGTTTCATCGTCACCAAACCCTTGGGCTTTCGCGCCGCGATCGGTCGATCGTCCTCTTCATCCGAAGAACTATCGAGTACCGAACTCTGCTTGGCAGGTAAAATAACAGGCCGCTTCGCCATTTTAAATCCACTCGCGATTGGCGGTTTGGCAACCACGATGGGCGGGCGAGGCTGCGCCGGACGCGCGAGTGGCGCCGGCGCCGGTTTCGGCGCCATCGCGGTCGCCATCGGCGCTACTGGCGCCGCTGGCGCCGACATACTCGCAGGCTTCACGCGCGCTGCGAGTGGCACATCGTCGTCGTCATCTGACGAACTCGCAATTACCGTCGTTGGCTTCACGTGCACAGCGCTGGCGTGCGATCGGTCCGGCGCATTCTGATGCTGCGCCATCGAATGATTCGGATTGCTCGCGGGCTGCGACGTCGCCACCGGCGCTGGCGCCGCGGGTGCGCGCGCAGGCGCGCGCATGGCTAAAGGGACGTCATCGTCGTCGTCTGATGAGCTCGCGAGCGTGGGCGACATCGCGCGCGCGACGTGCACTGGGGAATTCAACGTCGAGTCAGCAGCCGTTGCGTGGTCACGGTCGGTCGGACATGTCGCCCCACGACCGTTTGTGTCGCGCGCTACGGGCGTCGCCAGACGTCGACTCGCGCTCGATTTCGCGCACGGGGCGAGCGCGAGGTGTGGTGCGAGCGCTCGAGCGCGCCGCGCGGTGGGTTGACGTCGACGCGAGGGCGTGCGCATGGATTGTTTCCGCGTCGCGAGCCGTGGCTTTTTGAATTGATTTTGAATAAATTTGAAACCTTTTGGCGCGTTTCTCGCGTACGGCGCTCGAAGGCATGGGTGGGAAGGCGCGGACGCGAGATTATGCGATTGATTTCGCCGACATTGCCGAACGCGATGGTGGGGCGTTGCGTGCGGTGGTGAAACGTGCGCGCATGGGCGGAGAGGAGGTTGGCGACGCGGAAGACGGTCGCATTCGGGTTGATTTTAAGGATTGGGAAAGCACGCGAGCGTTAACGGCGTCGATATTGCGAGTAAAATACGATGTTCAAGGTTGGGATATCCCGTCGGGGCACTTGGTGCCACCCGTGCCGAATAGATTGAATTATTTGTCGTGGTTGCACAAGTTGGACGCGTTGAGCGCGCCGACGTGGCGAGAGGCGGGCGATGGCGCGCACGTGCGCGTGTTGGATATCGGCACTGGTGCGAGCGTGATTTATCCTCTTTTAGGCGCGGCAACGTACGGGTGGTCGTTCGTAGGCTCAGATGTCACGGATGTAGCGCTCGAAGGCGCCAAGGCAAACGCGCGATTAAATCCGCACTTGGACGCGCTGATTGAAATCCGAGACGCCAGGGCGAGCGATGGCACGTTCAACGTCTTGTCTGGCGTGGTGAAACCAGACGAAAAGTTTACGTTTTGTATGTGCAATCCGCCGTTTTTCGAATCTCTAGACGAGGCGGGATTGAATCCAAATACGGCGTGCGGTGGCACGTCGACGGAGATGGTGTGCGAAGGAGGCGAAGAAGCCTTTATCAAGGCCATGTTTCGCGATTCGCTCGAAATGAAGCACTCTATACACTGGTTCACCACGATGTGCGGTAAGAAGAAGACGATGACGAAGATGCGAAGCGTATTTCACACCATGCGCGTGCCCGCGGTGCGCACCACAGAGTTGGTTCAAGGCAAGACGTCGCGATGGTGCGTCGCGTGGTCGTTTTCCAAGGACGCGGCGGCGACGAACAGCACGCCGTTACCCGATTTAGAAAAGCTCGCAAAAGTTCGCGAAATATGCGCCAATGCGCGCACGTAGATGGTAGCATTAGGTAGCAGTGATAGCAATAGAATAGGATGAAATTTACAAGACGAGACGTCAAAACTACGGGTGACTAGAATTTACACGAAGGATTGAATACGCAAGGAATGAACTCGTCGTCGAGCGCCCAAAACGGGAACCCTAAATCCTTCGCGGGTATTTGTGGCGCGCGCACAGCCTTGCCCATGGACCGACGCTTTTTCATGCGCGGTTGACCGTTTTTGCCCCACAACGCATCCTTGGCGTATCGAGCCCAAGGTCTGGAGCTACCGCTCGCGTGCACTTCCGCGCTCCACTCCCCATTCGTCTCTTCACTCTCCTCTACGGGTGGACTTGGTAAATATTTACTCCCTACGCACACCTCCACAGCCTCAGCTTGGTGCTCGATGCGTTTCTTATCGGTACCGAATACGAATTCGTAGTCGAACAAATGTGACTTCAAGTACGCTTTGAGCGAGCCCACACCCATCTTATGATCGTTATATCGATCATTCGATATAATCCGCGCCTCGCGCTCGCGCGCATAATCTATAATCTTCAAATCATCCGCACTTCGTTTCCCTGCCGGCCGCTCAACGAGCACCACGCGCCCGCGCTCGACTTCGGCGTACAACTTTTCGTTGCGCCACGCGCCGCCACCCAAATACCTCACATTCTTCGCCACAACCGTGCTTAAATCCCCACCATCCGCTAGACCATGCAACGGTCCTTCAACATACGTCGACGGCACGAAACACACCACATCCGCGTCAATCTTTGCCCAATCCTCGTGCGCGAGCGCCGCCAACACGCCTCGCGAAAGCGGTTGCTTATTCTTGCTCCCAAACGCCGCGTGCAACGCCGCAGAGTACCCCCACGCGATGTTCGCCCCATCGAGCACGATCACCGGACGCCCCCCGCCGACGCCCTCGCCCTCGCTCGCGCTCGCGCCGTCCTCACCGACGCCCGCACTCACGCCGTCGCCCTCCACCGCGGCGGCGCGCGTCGGTGCGCCCCACCGCCGCGCGCGATGCCGCCGCCGCCGCGTCGCCGTCGCCCTACTGCGCATCGGCGCCAACACCGACGACGTCAACGACGCCGACGCCGACGCCGCGCTCGCGTGCGTCACCATCGAATGTCGCGCGCGCGTTCGGCGTCGTCGAATGTCGCGCGCGCGTCTCTTGATGTCGCACCGCATCATCCATCGGGTACGACCCCGTGCGTCGCGCGCGACGTCGAAAACCTCCAACTCAGCGCACGCAGAGATGCGTTGCATTTTTCTGCGTCGATTCGCGCGCGAGACGTCGGCCGGGGCGACGCGCCGCGACGGCGACGCGCGTTTGAGCTCGGGCGTTGGGTGCGTTCGACACCCGTGCGGAAAAATCGGGTGTTTTTGAGCTGCGTGTGATTTGAAAATCAGCCCACGCACGGCGCGGCATACGTCGACGGGCGGTGCGTGCGCGCGGTTTTGTGCGACCGAAGACGTGGGCGTGATTCGTGTGCTCCGCGCTCGTACTCCGCGCTCGTGCGTGTGTGCGACGGCGGTGGCGGTGGCGCGTTAATTCGCGTCGAGGTGGTTGCGGGACAGCTCGGATCGCGCGACAGCGCGGGCACATCTAAGCGCACACCATGGGCGCGCCGGCGATGGATGAAGACGCGTGCGCGAGGCGCATGAAGAAAATGTATGCGGAGTGGCGCGAGATGCGCGAGACGCGGTTTAACGGCGCCACCGCGCTCGTGGTGGGGACCGGGGCGAATAAGGAGGATGATTTGAGGTATTTGAAAGCGGTCGCGCTCGAAGTGTGGTTGTTTTCGTATGAGCTTCCGGATACGTTGTTGATGTTTACCGATGGTGCCATACACGTCGTTGCTGGGGGGAAGAAGGCGGCGTTGATGGAGAATGCAAAGGAGATGTTGAAGCGAGAGTGCGGGTTGGATCTCATGGTGTACGTCAAGCCCAAGGGTGAGGACGGGACGGCGCAAGCCAAGGAGATTTTAAACGCCATCGAGGCTGAGAAACTCGTGGTTGGTATGGTGCCCAAAGAAAAGAATGAAGGCACGATGATGACATCCGTCACTGCCGCGCTCGAGGCGGCTGGAACGGAGATTAAGGATATTTCCAGCGGGTTGGCGCACGCCATGGCGGAGAAGGATGACAAAGAGGTGACCACCTTGAAGAACGCTGTTGCATTGGTGAGTAAAGGTTTGTCTTTTGCAGTGAGAGAAATGGAAGCCGCGATTGAAGATGAGAAGAAACTCACTCACGCCAAACTTTCGGAGATGACGGAGGATGCCGTGCTCAGCCCGACGACGCTCGGTTTGAAATTCGACGAAGGTGACTGCGACATTTGCTACCCGCCAATCATCCAATCTGGTGGAGAGTACGATCTACGATACAGCGCTGAGAGCTCATCGGCAAAGTTGCACTACGCTTCGCCGCCGGCGGTGGTGCACATGTCCGTTGGCGCTCGATACACGCAGTATTGCGCCAACATCGGACGTACGTACATGGTTGATCCCACACCCGCGCAAGAAGCGACGTATAGCGCTGTCTTAGCCGCGCAAGAAGCTGGTTTAGCTGCGCTTGTCGACGGCGCCACTTGTGCTTCAGTGTACGAGGCGGTGAAGACTGCGCTGACGAACGCTGAGGGTGTCGACGGCGCGATGTTGGCATCCAAGCTCACCAAGAACGTCGGCACTGGCATCGGTCTTGAATTCAGAGACATGACCTTCGTGTTGAATGCGAAGTGCGAGAACGTCATTAAGGCTGGTATGACGTTCAACCTCGCCGTTGGCTTGCAAGGTTTGGAAGAGCCGAGCGCCAAGGAGGGGAGCAAGAGCAGAACGTACGCCATCATGATTGCCGACTCTGCGTTGGTGAGCACAGGTGGTGAAAAACCGACAGTTTTGACCACGAACGCAAAGGGCGTCAAGGAGATTTCTTACGTCACGAACGAAGATGACGAAGAGGAAGAGGAAGACGATGCGAATGTCGAAATCAAGCAGGGCGGTGTTATTTTGGGCGCCAAGACGCGCTTGGAGCAATCTGGTCCGAGCTCTGCGGAAGACCGTGAACGTCGTCAACGCGCGTTGGCGGATAAGAAAAACGCTGAAACCTACAAGCGATTGACACAAGCTGCGGATGACGAAATCAACAACAGCGTCATAGGGGGTTCGGCTGAGTTTGTCTCCTACAAGACGGTGCGCGACGTCCCGACGCCGCGTTCAAATGAACTCGTTCTTGCTGTTGACCAAGATCGTGAAACCCTGCTCGTGCCGATTTACGGCCAGCTCGTGCCTTTCCACATCATGTCAGTCAAGTCTGCGTCAGTCAGTCAAGACGCTGGCGCGGCTTTCATCCGCATCAACTTCCAGTTCCCTACGACCGGCGCAGCGAATCTCAAGTACGCTCCGGCGGTGAGATTCCCGAACTCCATCTTTCTGAAAGAAGTGAGCTTTCGCAGCACTGATGCGAGACATGCAAACCACGTTGTTCAAGAAATCCAGGCGCTGCGTCGTAACATCATGCAGCGAGAGACTGAACGTGCGCAACGCGCCGATTTGGTGCGCCAAGAGCGTCTCATTCTCTCGTCTGGTCGCGTCCACCGTTTGACTGGTTTGTGGATGTTACCGACGTTTGGTGGTCGCGGTGGTCGCAAGGCTGGTACGTTGGAAGCGCACACGAATGGTATGCGTTATGTTGGCGCGAAGATGGATGAGCAAGTCGACATCATGTATGAGAACATTCGATTTGCGTTTTTCCAACCCGCCAAGCAAGAACTCAAGACACTGATTCATTTCCACTTGAAGAACCCAATCATGGTTGGCAAGAAGAAGACGCAGGATGTGCAATTCTATCAAGAGGTCATGGAATCTGTGCAAAACTTAGACGGTGGACGTCGTAACATGTACGACCCGGATGAAATCGAAGACGAGCAGCGCGAGCGTGAGCGACAAAAGAAAATTCAGAAAGAGTTCAGTCACTTTGCCAAGCGCGTGCAAGAGATTTGGGAGAAAGATTTCCCGCACTTGAACTTGGAATTCGATTCGCCCTACCACCAACTCGCGTTCCAAGGTGTGGCGTTCAAGTCTACTGTGCGCATTTTGCCCACGGCGACGTGCTTGGTTGAACTCACCGAGTTCCCGCCCCTTGTCATCTCTTCCAGCGACATTGAAGTCATTAACTTGGAACGTGTTGGTTTCCACTTGAAGAACTTTGATATGGCCATCATCTTCCGCGATTTCAATCGCGAAGTGCACCGTATCGATCAAATTCCGAGTCAGTACTTGGATAACATCAAGCAGTGGTTGACGACACTTGACGTCAAGTACTACGAAGGCAAAGCCAACTTGAATTGGAAGCCGCTTTTGAGGCAAATCAAGGAGGATCCAGATGGATGGCTCGAAGCTGGCGGTTGGGAGTTCTTGAACAACGAAGCTTCCGATGGCGAAGATGAAGAAGACGAAGAGATGAGCGAGTTTGAACCGAGTGAGGATGAAGACGAATCCGAGAGCGAAGATGACTCTGAATCCGAAAGCGTGTACGATTCCGAAGAAGACGAAGGAGAGGAGGAGTTGGATGAAGACGACGAAGAAGGCTTATCTTGGGATGAGCTCGAAGAAAAGGCTGCGCGCGAAGATGCAGATTTGTCTGATAGCGACGAACGTCCTAAGAAGAAGAAACGATAAACACTTTAGAAAAATTTCAATACATACGCGTTCACTTTCCGAAACCACCAAACGCGCGCCTCACGCACACGACGTCATAACTCACCATGTCGTATCTCTTGCCGCACCTTCGTTCGGGATGGGCCGTAGACCAAGCCATCTTATCAGAGGAAGACCGCGTGGTATGCATTCGTTTCGGCTCTGACGCCGACGATACGTGCATGCGCATGGATGAGGTTCGTTTTCCTTCAAGTCGCGCAAGTGGTTTCAACGTACTGACCATCGGTTTTCGACGTAGATGTTAGCTGGGTGCGCGGAGAAGATTAAAAACTTTGCGATTGTGTATTTAGTAGACATCACCGAGGTATGTAGGTTGCGTGCGCGCATGAACTCGCGGTGTCTTTGTTCGTTTCTTCTTCGCGCGCGGACTGACGGCTCTTCTCGTTTGCGCCTTCACTCTTTCGCACAGGTTCCAGACTTCAACGCGATGTACGAGCTGTACGACCCGTGCACTGTGATGTTTTTCTTCCGTAATAAGCATATCATGATTGATTTAGGCACGGGGAATAACAATAAGATTAACTTTCCTCTCGGGGAGAAGCAAGAATTCATTGACATAGTTGAGGTGGTGTACACAGGCGCGAGAAAGGGACGAGGTTTAGTCATCTCCCCTAAGGATTATTCCACGAAATACCGGTACTAGACATATTCATACTACAAACTACTGCATAGCGTTACTTTCTACATTCATACATGGGGCACGGATTCATTGCGGCGCGTCGCGCTTGACGCCGCGAGGAATGTCGCGAATGCCACCGCTCGTGACTGTGTACCGCGCGCTCGCCTGTGCTAAACGTGGCGATTTGGTGATGAAAGCCACGCGATCGTCATTTTCCCAGCTCAAAATCACGCGCGTCGTGCACGCGTGTGCGTATGATTCTCCGAGCGCCGGAACCAAACGCGCCGGGCCTTGCTTTTGCGGCTTCACAGTGACTTGGTTTACGGTGACCACGGCGACGTCTTGAGATGTCGCAATTGACATCAAACGGTTCGTCATCTTGGACAAAATCGTCGTACGCAAAGCCATGTCTTGAAAGTCTTGTCTAAAGTGAAATGCCACGCTATCAATCACCACCAAACGCACGCGCGGATGCTCGGCGATAAACTCGCTCAACGTCTCCAACACCGCCAACAATTCCGTCACTTCATGACATCGAAACAAATGAATCCCTCGCAATATCTTCTCTGGGGTAAAATCCTTCAAGACTTTGGCCAGTTTTTCTTTGTCTTCTCCAGTGCCGGGATCACATCGAAACAAATGATCCACGCACGCACGCGCCATGTCGTGCGCGCGCTCCGCCATAAAACTCCCCTCCGTATCCACATACACCGCTTCACCCTCCAGACCACCAAACGCTTGAGGAATCTGCACGCTCACACACAATTGTGTCGATATCTGCGTCTTACCAATCCCCGGGCATCCACAAAATTCTGTAATCTCCCCGCTAGACACGCCGCCGCCGAGAATCTTGTCCAACTCTTCACAAAATGTAAAAATCCCAACTCGCGCGCGTTCCTCCTCCAACAGCTCCGCCGCACTGCGCGCACCCGCCAGCGCGGTGCCTTCCGCGCCGTATCTCGCCGCTTTTAACACGTCGTTCGCCTCGTCAATCGTGATTTGCGCTTCACGAGCCAACGCGCGCGCACTTCCACCGGTGATGCGATTCAAATCTCTCACCGACACGAACCCGGCGCGTTGAAGCTTGGAACGAATCGATGGCGCCAGTGGCAGGGACGTGAGCGCGTAGGAGTCTATGAACCACGACGTCGTCGCGTCGTTGTCGTTGTACGGGCCTATGGTATCCATGGCGAGCGCGAGAGTGAGGCACGACAGCTGCGCGAGGTGAACCGAGACGGTTAAAGACGCGCGTCGATTTTATTTAACAAAAAACAAATGCGAGCAATCGACAGCGGTGCGTGTGGGTGCGTGTGGGCGTGTGTTATTGTGTGTGGTGGTTTCGTTCTAGGGCTTGATGCTGTCGATGACGTGGGCGACGAACTCACGAACGACGCGCGCGGCGCGCGAGACGACGGGTTTCGTCTTGTCGTACGCTTTACGAGTCGTCGCCTTGGCGGCGACGTACGTCTCAATCGTCTTCTCACGAACGATGATGGCGGCGACATCCATGTACTTGACTCTAAAGTCACCAACAAACTCCGTGACTTTACCCGCATAGGCTGTGGTCGTGCCCTTACTTGCGTCGATGAGCGACAGCAAGTTGTCGCTGCTTGATTTCAACAGTGGCGCGAGTTGCTTGCTCGCCCCAGAAATGAACTCACGCACGTTCATAAACGCCTCCTTGATCGCCACTGGAAACTCAAACGCCAACACCACGCTTAATGCGTCCGCACACGCATCTTTGGCGCGTATCGCGCTCGCCTTGACTTTTTTGAGCGCCTTTTTCGCTTCGAGCGTGCATCGCTCGGGCCCAACCACGTACACGACCACGCACCCCGTCAGCGCGCCAGCCGCGAAAAACACCGCCCACGCACTCGGCACTCCAAATCCAATCACCGACGATGACGCCTTCGACGTTGTCGTCGTCGCAATCGATCTCGTCATCGCCGTCGGCGCCGCGCCCAACGTCGGCGCCGCGACGTCCCGCATCCCCCCGAACAGCTCCCGCACCGCGCGCATCGCCTTCTCCACCGCCCCCTCGGCCGCGTGCACCGCGCTCGACGACAAATCACCACCCATCATTGTCGTCGTCGCCGTCGACATCGCCGACGTCGCGAACGCGTCGGCGCCGAATACCGCATCGATGCCACTGCGAAACGTTGGATGCACATCGCGCGCCGACGCGAGCGCAGCGCCGACGTAGCCGTGTTTCTCGGCGTACGCGCCCAGGGCGAACGTTGCCGCGGGGGCAATCACTCTCGTCGTCATCGCGCGCGATAGGGCCGTGGCGGTGCGGCGGCGTCGACGTGTGACGGCGCATTCAAGATGCCAGAGGGGTACAACGGCGCCGGTGCTCGGACAAACGGATAAGATTTCGGCGCGGTCGCGTTGGATGTATATTGATACACGCTGTGCTACAATGCGCGTGATGACGCGCAGATGACGCGCGCGTAGATGGCGAGCACCACGCGGGCTGGGTTTATGCGCCGTCGGCGGGGCGAATGGTGCCCATGACTTCGCGCGCTTCGTCGACGGACCAACACTTGCCGGCGGATTTTACGTCGTCGACGCGCGAGGCGTACGTTTCGGGATTTGCGGCGGTTCCGTCGGCGTATGCGCGCGCGGCGTCGGCTTTTGCGGCATCACTTGCGCGTTTGGCGATGGTTTCTAAGGTTTCGCCCGTGTAGGTGTCGATGCCGTCGACAATGCCAAAGCCTTTGGCGACGCGCGCTTGCTGGCGAAACGCGTCCTTTTCACCCTTGTATTCGCTCGGGCAGTTGGAAAAGCATGGAACCATGATGGCGGCGTCTTCATACAGCGGCGGAGGTTTGACGTTGAACTTCCATTGGCATGAAAAGTCGTCATAGTTGGGCTGGATGTGTAAATCCATGCCGAAATCTTCCGAAAGCCACTCCTGCGAGGGCGCTTTACACGTGTTGACGCACACCGACGCGCATTGGCTAGACTCTAAAAATCGACACCGTTCCGCCTTGACAGCCTGCGGAACCTTAATGGTTTCGGGGAAATTCGCAAACGTCTTGCGTAAAAACTCCGGAGTTTTCACATCAACGTGATCAACGCCCTCCATAGGGCCCATGAGCCAAGGAAATAAATTCGTAAACACCAACACAAACGCGTAATTCGCCATCCACTCGGGCGTCGCCGGCTTGACGTACTTTTTCCAAATCGGTGGTATAAACCCAATACCAAGCGCAGGTAAAATCCCAGCGAACACGCGCTTCGCACGAATCTGTACATCTCTCGCGCTACCCTTCATGTCGTTCACCTCGCGTACCGCCGTCATCGTCCCCGCGAACTCGCTCCACGGCGTCGCGTCGTTATCCGCGCCCACCTCCTCCACGAGCAGCTTGCGAATGGTTCTCGTGAGCACCATCGAGATTGGACTCCTATCGATCGACGCGTAGTTCACCGAACCATCGGCGTTTAATGGTAAGCTTGATTGTTTGGGTTTTGATCCTTTCCACGCCGCGTCGTCGCACGGCGAGGACGACGAGCGGGCGACCGCGCGGTGGTGCCCATGGGGACGATGAAGAATCGCGCGCCGAGGGACGCGCGTGCGTCGCGGCGGCGCACACCGACGCGACGAGGTGGTGGTAACAAACGCATCGCTGCGTGCGGTCGCGGTCGCCATCGTCGTCGTCGTCGTCGTCGGCGGCGGCGGCGAGCGTCGCGATGTGACGTCGCCGGCGCGTTTTAGGTTGACGGTTGATTTTCTGTGTTTTCTCGGACCCACGGAGCGCATTGAAGTACGTGTAAAGAGTATGTAGCGTGTCCTGGGTGACGGCGTGTAGGTGCGCGGCTCGACGCGACACACCGCGACACACCGCGACGCCGTGGGTAGGCGCGCCGCGGCCACCGCCGACGTGACATGGACGCCGTGCTCGCCGGGAACGCTTCGGATAAGCCCCACCGCGCGTTTCGCGCTGGGACGAAGAAGAAGAAGAAGGATGCGGCGAAAAAGTCGAAGTCCACGGATGATGGCGGCGGCGCATCTTCGGGCGCGAAAGCGCAAGGAAACAACCCGCGGGCGTTTATATTCAGCGGTGCGCGCAAGGCGAAACGTGCGAGAGTGGTTGCGAATGAGAAAGCCGAGCGTAAGCTGCGTGCGCCGGTGCGAGAGCTCGGGGAAGGTTTGGAGCCGCCGCCGTTTGTGGTCGTCGTGCAAGGGCCGCCGGGCGTGGGGAAGACGACGCTCGTGCGATCGTTAGTGAAGCATTACACGAAGCATGCGTTGAATGAAATTAAAGGGCCGCTGACGCTGGTGACGGGGAAGAAGAGGCGGATTCAGATTTTGGAGGTGAAGAATGATTTGAACGACATGGTGGACGCGGCGAAGATTGCCGATTTAGTGCTCTTGCTCGTCGACGGGTCGTTTGGATTTGAGATGGAGACGTTTGAATTCTTAAACGTGCTCCAAGTACATGGTTTCCCAAAAGTCATGGGGGTGTTGACGCATTTAGATGAGTTTCACGATGTGAAAAAGCTGAAAAAGACGAAAAAGTTGTTGAAGCATCGATTTTGGACTGAAATTTACGACGGCGCAAAGCTGTTTTACATTTCTGGCTTATCGAACGGGCGATATAACTTGCGTGACACGATGAATCTCGCACGATTCATATCAACGGCGAAAACAAAGCCGCTGATGTGGCGCACGGCGCATCCGTACTTGATTGGTGATAGATTTGAAGACATTACCAAGCCCGAACTCGTGCACGACGATCCAGTGTGCGACAGACAAGTGGCGCTGTACGGCTTTTTGCATGGATGCAATTTAAAGTACGGACAGCAAGTTCACGTCGCAGGCGTGGGCGACATGCAAGTCAAAGAAATCGTAGAGATGCCCGACCCGTGTCCACTACCGAGTAAAGAGAGAAAGCAACGCAAGTTGGATGAAAAGCAAAAACTCATCTACGCGCCGATGAGCGACGTCGGCGGCTTATTGTACGACAAAGACGCCGTGTACATCACCGTTGATGACAAGCAGATGAACTTTTCAAAGCGTCAACTCGAACAAAAACTCAAAGCTGAAAACAGACCTTTACCAGATGAACACGCCGTAGATTTCGGCGTCGAGATGGTGCACGGATTACAGGACACGCGCATCACCGTCGACGAAAAGCTTCGGAACAGTGAAATCTCTCTCTTCAGGGGTGGTAGGACATTGAAGGGCGAAGACGTCGGTAAACCGAGCGCTTTCGACGTGGACGATAGTGACGATGACGATGACGATGACGACGACGACGACGATAGTGGGTCGAGTAGTGATGATTCCGACAGCGACAGCGACAGCGGCGACGACGACGATTTTCCATCCCGGCGCAAAGCCAAGCCCGGAGATACTCGCGTGCGTCGCGCGGCTGTGTTCAGCGAAGAACCCGAGCGTGGTTATGAAGATGTTGACAGCGAGGGCGACGACGAAGATGATGATGACGACGAAGGTCTCGGTCGCGGTGCGTCAAAATGGAAGGAATACATGCGCGGCGCCAAGCGCGAAAAGACGCTCATGGAGATCATCTACGACGACACGACGAATGACGGTGTGGGTGACGATAGCGACAATTCAGGATCCGATTCAGAGTCCGACGATTTGTTCAAAAAACAAGAAGAATCTGACTCCAAGGTTGATGCCCTCGATTCTTTCGATCGCAGTAAGTTTACGAGTGAAGTTCGTTCTGGGTTGGATCTCGACGACCCGTCGTTGCGCAACCGTTTCGTCACTGGAGATTGGGACGCCGCAAAATCGCGAAGTGAGGCACAGCCGAGCGCGGAAGCTGGTGATGATGACGATGATGAGGTGTTTGGCGACTTTGAAGATTTAGAAACTGGAGAAAAGTTTGGTCCTGGTATGGGAGGCGCCGACGATGATGGAGACGAAGACGAAGACGAAGACGAGGAAGCCGCGGAGCAACGCCGTCTCGAAGCCAAACGCTCAAAGCACGAAGAGTTTGTCGCCGACGGCGATCAAACTATGAAAAAGAAGAGTCCAAATTTTGTCGACGACGATGGTCCATCATCATATTTTGAGCTCGTAAAGAATCAAATGAAGGAGGAAACCGCGCGTTCGCGCGCCATTCTCGACACGCTGCCCGACAACACGCGTCAAGCCATGGAAGGTTTCCGTCCAGGTGCATACTTGCGCATCGTTCTCGCCAAAGTGCCGTGCGAATGGGTTGAAAATTTCGACCCCACGCGTCCGATCGTCATCGGTGGCATTCTCCCTGGTGAAGAAATCATGGGTGTGCAACAAGTGCGTCTTAAAAAGCACCGCTGGCATCGCAAGACGTTGAAGAATCAAGACCCGCTCATCTTCTCCATCGGCTGGCGACGTTTCCAAAGCATCCCAGTGTACAGCATGCTCGACGCTAACTCAAGGCATCGTATGATTAAATACACGCCCGATCACATGCACTGTTATGCGACATTTTACGGCCCACTGGCGCCGCAGAACACGGGTGTGATTTGCTTCCAAAGCATGGCGTCGCAGCAGGCGAGTTTTCGCATCGCCGCTTCGGCGACCATTCTCGAGTTTGATCACTCTATTAAGATCGTGAAAAAGCTCAAACTCGTCGGAACGCCTTCGAAGGTGTTTAAGAACACGGCTTTTATTTCTGGGATGTTCAACTCGTCGTTGGAGGTGGGGAGATTTGAAGGCGCGGCGTTGCGCACGGTTTCGGGCATTCGAGGGACGATTAAAAAGGCTATAAAACCGGGCGAAGCCGCGCACGGTGCCAAGGATGGTGGCATGAGAGAAGGTAGTTTCCGCGCTTCTTTTGAGGACAAATTACTCTTGTCTGATATCGTATTCTTACGCACGTGGACAAAGGTGGATGTTCCAAAGTTCTACAATCCGCTCACGACGAGCATGATGAAGGACACCAAGGATTGGCGCGGCATGAAAACCGTCGGTCAACTTCGGTATGAAAAATCTATCCCGATCCCAGTCAACGTTGATTCCATTTATAAGCCAATCGAACGCAAGGCGCGCGTGTTCAACAAGTTACATGTGCCCAAGGCGCTTCAACAAGCGTTGCCGTTCAAGTCCAAGCCTAAATTGGAGCAGGCGCGAACGCGGCAAACGCTCGAGCAGCGTCGCGCCGTCGTACGCGACAAAGATGAGAAGAAACTCGCGACGATGGTGCAGCAGCTCAACACTATTCGTAATGAAAAAGTCGCAAAACGTGAAGCACAACAAGCTGTGCGTCGCGCTGCGCGCGCCAAGGCGCAAGGTAAGGAGGACGAATGGCGCAACGCGCTCAAGAAGGATGCGGCGAAGAAGCGACATCGCGAACGCGGCAAGGCGGAAGCCGCGCGCGCTCGCGACGACGGCGGACGCAAATACGCAAAGAAGGGCAAAAAGTAACGATAGTTTTCGTGTAGTAAAAATATACCAATACAAACAATGAATTCAATGTATGCGTGCCTACTATAGTGTCTACGCGCGAATGGTTGACCCAAACGCCACGGACGTCTTAGCTCGATGAAGCTTGGCAAATTCCTCGCGCCTCGCGTTGACCGCCTCTAAATATCTCGATTGTACTACTTTCCGTGCACTCTTGTCATCGTCGCCATCATCACGATTGCCATCAAACATGTGGTTGTCCCGCCGCCGAGCGCGCGCGGCGCGTTCAATCTCGCCGTCAATCGCGCGTATTCTCCGTTCCACCTCTCGTCTCGTCTCCGCCGCGAACGCCCGCGCATCGTCGCTCGCGAACGAACGCCAGCCACCACTGTCGTCATCACCATCATCATCTCCTCGCGCTGACGACGACACTCGCACTTCTCGCGCGCCGTCTACCGCGTCTCGCGCGACGCTTTTATAGTCAAACGCACCACCGAGCGCGCGTTCGACGGCTATCCTCGCCGCGCTCTTCCCACCACCGCCGCCGCATCGACCGCCGACCGTCGCCGCACCCTCGTCGTCGTCCGCGGCGCGCGTGTTCGCGATCGTCGCCGTCGCCGCCGTCGCCGTCGCCGTCGCCGTCGTCGTCGTCGTCGTCGTCGTCGTGGGCGTGCGCGCAATCGTCAACGGTCTCGGTCGTCGTCGTTCGAGCGCACCCATGGCTGAGGACACCGCCGCCGACGTCGACGGCGATGGACGCACCGCACCTATGGCGATCACCCGCGCGAGCCGCGTCCGCGCGACGACACGAATGCGCGTCGCGCAGTGCGGTGCATTACGACCGACGATTGGATTGTGAACGTAAAGTGCAGCGTAGAGTTCAACTCGTATTAAATAAAAGTAAAGCGCTCCGTCGTTTATATTACGCGAGATCGTGCGTGGTGAATGTTAGAACACACACACACACACAACCAACTCGCTCACGCACGCCTCATGTGCGCGTCATCAGCGCGGCGTTGATGGTGTTATTATTGTGACCGTTATTATTGGGATGGCGTCAGTTGGCCCCCTCGCGTACGTCTCGTACGAGTATCATACGACTCTTACATCTTTTGCGTCGCCGGTGCGTGCACCACAACCACTTGCGGCGCAGCCGCACCACCACCAACCGCCATTTGCGATTGTCGGTTGTTAATTTCGCGCGACACTTGGCATTGCACGCATCCGATGCAGCACAAGCATTCAAACAATCCAATCTCCTGCGTCACCCCGACGCGTTGCAACGCGCTTTGCAGCACGCTCTTCGCGTACATGTTGTAAATCAACGGAAAACTCAAGCACGTCCCGACGAGGCACGTCGTGCAGCAATCACCGCTCTGCGACTTTGACGCAACCGAGCCCAAATGGCACGGCCCGCAGCACGCGCCGTGGACGCAATCGCCCACGTCGTCAAAGCATCCGAACGTCGTTTGCGTCATCGGCACCGGCGCCGAGGTTACCAAGCCAGCCATGATGTGTAGTAGTTACACGTAGATGTGTGTGTGTGTGTGTAGATGTGTGCGTGCGTGAGTGCGCGCGCGGGAATGGCGAATTCCGATCCGATCGCCAACACCATCCAATCGCGCGTTCCGGGTTTCCGGAGCGCGCGTCGTCCTATGCGCGCGCGTACATATCGGCTAAACATCTCCAGAGTACTGGAGTAAAAAATATTACCCTTGCCGCGTGACTGACACAGGTCACATCACCCGGTATATACGTTGAGATATGCGATATGCGCGCGCGAACATCGTCGATCTGGCCAAGGGACCCACCCCTTTGCCTGGTCGCGATCGGTCGGTCGATCGGGCGATCGATCGATCGGGCGTTCGGTCGATCGGCGACCCGATCGAGGACGGCGTCGTGCGTCGGTGTCGACTGTGCGACGTCGCGCGCGCGCGACCGCAGAGGGCGGCGCCGCGCGCGGGGTGGAGATCGAACGCGTCGCGACGACGTAATACATACGCGCGCGCGCATATATACCTTGACGCGTGCGCGCGAGCGCGAGCGCGAGGACGAGGACGACGAGCGCGCGTGGATCAGCGAGCCGCGTGGTCGTCGTCTCGAATCGATCGCGGCTGGCGCGTTCGAGGTGGATTTGATTTCGCGTGGGTGATTTCGCGCGTGCGCGGGTGTTTGACGGTGTGTTTGACGCGCGTGACGTGTGGTGAGGAACACGTGTGTGCGTTGCGTGCGGTGTGGGTGTGGGCGTACGCGTCGCGTGGCGTTCGAGGTGGAGAATTCTCTCGCGCGTGACAACCAACCCTAAACGCATTCGAGGGAGATTTGATTTGGATTGTCTGATCGTCCCACCCCCCTTTTCTACCCCTATACAAACCAACTGCCTCGGGTTTTTAGCTTTTGAGGAGTAGATCTCTGTACCTGGCGTGCGAGCTGTGCACGATCAAGCGTAGCCGTCTGATTTAGTTTGCCGAACAACCGCCGTAGAGGAGACGTTGACGGCGCGTCTCGTAAACATTTTCGTCGCTTTGAAGCTCGAAAGATTTTGTTTGATTTGTTTGTTTACTAAACATCGACACTTTGCTGTTCGTCTGGTTGGACTGGTATTTTTCATCCAATCGGCGACACTAACACGTCCTGCTAAGTAAGTAATACGTGGAGTTTGGAATCGCCGTGCTAATTGTTGACGAGGAGGATTGATTCCTCGAGACGTCATTCGGCGCTTTTGAAGATTATAATTTGAGCACGAATGGCGTCGTCGAGTTCGTCCTCCGAAGGCATCGTGGCGGTAAGCTCGAGCGATGATGACGTTATGCGTTCTAACGACGCGTCGTCTGGTGCTGGAACGGGGTATACCGATACGGCGGCGATATTGGCGCAAATGCCGCTCGCGCTTCGCGCGCAGCTCGTCGCCGTCGCAAAGGCTTCGTCGAATCCAGCGCCAGCCGCCGTCGTTGACGAGTGGTCAAAAAAGACTCAACTCGGCGCCGACGTCCTCAATGCCGTGTTCGCCGCCATTCCGCGCGTACCGTCGTCTTCGGAAATCCAAAGCTTAAACAATGGAGCGCGCGAAGCGGAGGCGCGAGTCATTTCGAGTCACAATTTCGAGCACGCGTCGCGAGACGTCGGCTTGCCGTCAACGTCTGGTGACGACGACGGCGATGAAACGGTATTTCCTGGAATCCCCGAAGATGTGCGCGTGGAGATTGTGTGCGGAGACATCCGAGGGACGTTGGTGTTGAAGGCTGGATTCAAGCGTCAACAAGAGCGCGTGTTATACAAGGGATCTTTGATTACGCCGAGCAAATTCGAGGCTGACGCCGGAAAAGGGGCATCAAAGAGATGGAAGTCTACGTGCTACGTCGTCAGAGAAAACGGTTCGAAGGGATCGAATGTTGGGGATTGGATGTTGAAAAAGAATTACCATGCGGCGGGCACCGTCATCGGCGGAGGCAAGGCAGACGTCAAGAAGACTGCATCGTCGGCAATACCGGCGACGAAGAAACCAGAGGCAAAGAAGAAGTCTGCGTTTGAGATAGAATTAGAAGACGTTTTAGACGATGAGGGAGGGATAGGTGAAAGCGTGGCAGATTTTGTGCACTTAATGCGGAAATGTTCACGCTCTGCAGAGCGAAGCTTATTGTTACAAGTCATTCGCGGCACCATGCAGAAGCGACGCTTGCGCGAGTTAGCCGCGGGGAAAGGTTTGGATACTTTGCAAACATGGTTGGGAGACGCTAGAGAGAAATTTGAGTCCACACTCTTAGTTTCTATACTTCGAACGCTAAAGATGATTCCTGTAAACTTCGACGCGCTTTCACGAACTTCGATTGGCACGGCTATCAGCAAGCTGAAGACGTACCAGGTTCCTGCCGGTCAACCTGAGTTTGACAACAAGGAGATGAACGATAAAGTACTGAGATTATCCAAGTCTGTAAAGGCTCAGTGGAAGGCGCAGATTACTGAAGCGCACGTTACTGAGCCCGAGCCGGTGGAGGCAAAAGTTGCGCCAAAGAAGATTGAGAAACCCGCGCCGGTGGCGGCGCCCGTCGTCGCGGTGAAGGAGCTAGGGGACGATGATTTGTTTGGCAACGCATCGAAAAGTGCAAAAGTAGTCGCAAAGGTGCCGGTAAAGGTGACAACCAAGGTGATTGAGCGAAAGTCTGACGCCAAGCTTGCGGCGTCGACGAGCAAGCCGAGTCAAAGCGTGACTGACTTGTTGACCAATGCAAAACCTGTACCAAAGGTGCATCTCCCGCCGCCACCAGCCAAACCAACAACGGCCGATGCGGTCGAGGATGGCGATTCGGGCGGATCGAAGAAGCGCAAGCGCAAGAGTGTCACTTGGGCGGCGGATGACGTACTCGAGCAAGTCAGAGTGTTTGAAAAGGATATCAAGCAAAAAGATGTATTCCCGGATCCCTCCAGCGAAGCGACTGATGCTAGTGGGCGCAAGGCACTTGAGAGTCGCGATCGTGAGGTTGCCGCCGAACGGCGTGCGGCAGAGAAAGCGCATCGAAGACGACTTGATGAAATGCGAGCTACAACGAGTTGGCGCGCGCCGGCGTACGTATCCATTCCAAAGCCGCCTCCAGAAGGCAGGCCTGGCGAGGTTCTCGAGCTTTCCTATGGTATCGATTCTGAAGAACGCGACAGAATGCTTCGCCGTGAAGCAGAGCAGCCAAGTGTCAAGTACAAGCGTCCCGAAGACATTCCAGACACTCCAGGTGAAGCGCCAAACGAGGACGACCAACTCGATTTACAGAATACGCCGACGTTTACGATGGAGTTCCAAGAAGAAGAAATGTCGCCTCCAATTCAGGATAACATGTACGATATCACGCAACAGTACGCGCAATCAATGCACGATCAAGCAGCGGTACCAGCCATCGATTTCAACGCGCTGGGGCAGTTACTCGCTCAAGTGCAAAGTAGCGCCGCAGGTTTCCAGCAGCAGCAGCAGCAGCAACAACCGTACGCACAGCAGTATGCCAGTCAACCTGTGCAGTATCCAGGTCCACCCATGCATCTACAAAGCGCGTATCAACCGCAAGCACCGCCGAGAGCGACAACCACCGCGCTCTCTGGAGGCACTCCGGTGCCCGTCCAAGCGCCCATCGTCGCCAATGGCAAGCAGTTCCGCGGCGTCTGTGCGTACTTCAATACACCAAGAGGATGTAATTGGGGCGACAAATGTGGCTACCTACATGAAAAAGGTGTCACGCCTCAATGATTAGCCAAACAACCTAAGAGAAATGCAACATACTAGTTTTAGCGAAAACTTCGCTCCAGACGACATCGCTCGCGCTCGAAACGCGCGCGCGTCATCGCCCTTTCACAACGCGTGTCCCATCCCGCATTCTCGCGTACATACACCATAAAATACAAAAATATAATAACACACATAACGTTTCATTTCGCGTTCAATATAATAACACACATTCACAATCCGTCATCGTTCTCACGCGCGGCTCTCCCGCGCGAACGCGTTCGCCCGAGTGTTCCATTTCGGACATGTGGAAAAATTCACTTCCAGTTTCAAACGCCCAACCATTGCGCGCGTCTGCCGTCACTCGCCGCCGCCGCCGCCGCCCACACCACGGCACGACCGCACGCGCGTCGCATCCACCGACGCATTCACGTCAACGCACACGCGTGTCGCACACGCGCGCACGTCCACCGCATCGTCAGCCTCGGGTGGTTGTTTTGAAATTTTTTAAAATTCGCACGCGCACTCGACGTTCGCGACACGATGACGCCGTGGTGCTTTGACGTGGACGCCAAGATCGAACGCGCATCGATCGTGAGTTCGTTTACGCTGAAACACGCGGCACTGTGCGGCGATGCGTCGTCGCAAGGTGGTGGATTTGGGAATCATAAGATGTCCCCGGGCGCGACGTCGGGGGAGTTTAAGTTTAAATTCGGCGACGGAGGGAAGACGTCGCACGAAGTGACGGTGCGAGAGGTTAAGGCGATATTTGGCAAGTTTGTCAAGGAGGGAAAATTGACGATTGAGAGTAGAGATGGGGTGAAGATGTTGATTAAAGGACCACCGACGGAGTGCGCTCGGTTGATGAAGACGTTGACGACGTTGAAGTCGCAACCGGCGAACGCGAGGGACGCGTATTTGAAAGGATTAGAACCTTGTACGCGGTGTAAGGAAAAATGCCAGGTGAATATGCAAAAGGCGGAAGAGAAGCAGCGTAAGATTGTTGAGGCACAAATCGCTGCGCATGAGATGAGCGCTGAGAAGAAGAGGAAGCGCGAGGCGGAGGAGGTTGAGAAGCGCGCCAGCAAGGACGCCGCCAAGGTGTCTGAGGAGCTTCGTTCGCTTGAAGCGAAGAAAGATCAAATCGAGCGAATGAAGGCAGAAATTGCGAAATTGAAGATTGATATCGTAGGCGAACGCGCATCTTTGCTGCAAGAGAAGGAGAGCTTGACGCAATCTAGACGCGA